>Ga0187892_10001091_pt1 | contig 65387 bp, 45 predicted proteins | sample MA1701073metaG_FD_139345 | JGI IMG/M metagenome (GOLD analysis project Ga0187892, IMG submission 139345) | Bio-ooze microbial communities from a basaltic lava cave in the Kipuka Kanohina Cave System on the Island of Hawaii, USA - MA170107-3 metaG ... | reverse complement strand
GTTCCTGGGTAGGTCGGGAGTGAACGATCCACCAGCTTCCGCTGGTGGGATTCGGGGAGGAGGTGTTCCTGGGTAGGTCGGGAGTGAACGATCCACCAGCTTCCGCTGGTGGGATTCGGGAGGAGGTGTTCCTGGGTAGGTTGGGAGTGAACGATCCACCGGCTTCCGCTGGTGGGATTCGGGAGGAGATGTTCCTGGGTAGGTCGGGAGTGAACGATCCACCGGCTTCCGCCGGTGGGATTTGGGGAAGAGGTGTTTCTGGGTAGGTCAGGAGTGAACGATCCACCGGCTTCCGCCGGTGGGATTCAAAACATCCGCACTGGTAGACATGACTTCTGTTTCCACAACCGCTGCCAGTCTGAGCCGCCAAACTATCTCCATCGTCACTTCAATTTTGGGAAAAGACGATCCCAAAAGCGGACAGGTCATTGCTCATCTTGATCGTCCGCTTCATCTCAAATCGCATCATACAAGGATTTAGGCTGTTGGCCGAAGGTGGCACGCCGCTTGGTTATTTGACGGGGATGATCACGGAGAATCGTTGCGCCCAGCCGTTGGCGGCAGTGGCGGCGCAGTCTATCTGGCGATTCTCGATGCTCGCCTGAAACACAAACGGAGAAGACTTATGAACGCTCTCTGGCAAGACCTGCGCTACGGTGTGCGAATGTTATTGAAGAAGCCTGGCTTCACCTTGATTGCCGCACTGACGCTTGCGCTCGGCATTGGCGCGACGACCGCGATCTTCAGCGTAGTGAACGCGGTTGTGCTGCGGCCGCTGCCTTATCCTAACCCGGACCGGCTGGCGATGGTTTGGATGAACAACAAGCGCATCAACGTCGCCGAAGATTGGCATTCGTGGCCCAACTACGTTGATTACCGCGACCAGAACAAGGTCTTCGAGAGCATCGCCGCGTTCAACAATTCGAGTTTCAACCTGACCGGCGAAGGCGACCCGGTGCGCGTGGTGGGCGCGTGGGGGACGGCGAATCTCTTCCCGACGCTCGGCGTCAATCCCATCCTCGGTCGCGGCTTCACCGTCGAAGAAGAAGAACAGGGTAGGGGACTGGTGGTCGTGCTCGGCTACGGTTTGTGGCAGCGCCAGTTCGGCGGCGGCCCAGCGGTGGTCGGCAAGACCATCTCGCTCAACGGCGTGTCGCGCCAGGTCATCGGCGTGATGCCCGCCGGGTTCAACTTCCCGCGCAAAGAAACGGAGATGTGGATTCCCGTCACGCTCAATCAGCAGCGCAGGCAGTCGCGCGGGAGCTTCTGGATTCAAGCCATCGGGCGGCTCAAACCCGGCGTCACCGTCGCGCAGGCGCAGACGGAGATGAGCGGCATCGCCGACCGGCTTCAGCAGCAATATCCCGACGCGCTGGCTGGTTACGGCGCGAACATCGTCGGCTATCAGGAGCAGGTGGTCGGCAGCGTCAAACCGGCGCTGTGGTTGCTGCTCGGAGCGGTGGGTTTCGTACTGCTCATCGCTTGCGTCAATGTGGCCAACCTGCTGCTGGCGCGCGCCGCCGCGCGGGAGCGGGAGATCGCCGTGCGCACGGCTCTCGGCGCTGGGCGCGCGCGGCTCGTCAGGCAATTGCTTACTGAAAGCGCTGTGCTGGCGCTCATCGGAGGCGCCGCTGGCATTCTGCTGGCGGTGTGGGGATTGAACGCCTTGATCACGCTCGGTCCGCAGGACATCCCGCGCCTGAGCCAGGCGCCACTGGATGGCCGCGTGCTCGGCTTCGCGCTCGTCGTCTCGATCTTAACCGGACTGATCTTCGGCCTGCTGCCCGCGCTGCAAGCGTCGAAGCCCGACCTGAACGAAACGCTCAAGGAGGGCGGGCGCGGAACGACCACGAGCAAGCAAGGCCGCCGCATCCGACAATCGCTGGTGGTGGCCGAAGTCGCCATTGCGATCGTGCTGCTGGCCTGCGCGGGGTTGATGATCAAAAGCTTCCTGCGATTGCAGCAGGTGAACGTCGGCTTCAACCCCGACAACCTGCTGACTATGCGCATCCAACTCTCTGGCGACCGGTACGGGCAAGGCCAGGGAGCGGTGGCCGTCAATTTCTACCAGCAATTGATCCAGCGCGTCGAAGCTATGCCGGGCGTGCAGGGAGCTGGCGCGATCAGCGACATCTTTCTCAGTCAGACGCCCAATTCCGGCAATTTCAGCATCGAGGGCCGCCCCGATTTCAAACCGGAAGAGCGCATCGAGACGCCGATTGACGTGGTCAGCCCGAATTACTTCCGCGTCGTCGGCACGCCGCTCGTCAGCGGGCGATGGTTCGACGAACGTGACGGGAGCGAGACGACGCCGGTGGTGATCATCAACGAGACGATGGCGCGCCGCTTCTGGCCCAACGAGGATCCGCTGGGCAAACGCATCAAGTATGGCGATCAATCGTCGAACGACCCGTGGAAGACCATCGTGGGCGTAGTGGCCGACGCGCGCCGCACCGGTTTCGAGCGCGAGGTCAGATGCGAGACCTTTCTGCCTCACGCCCAGGCGCCGTCGCGCGGTATAACGTTGGTGGCGCGCTCTGCGGCCAGGCCAGAAGCTCTGGCCGCCGCGGTGCGACAGGCCGTTCGCGAATTGGATAAAGACCAGCCGGTTTACGAGATCAAGCCGATGGCGGCGATGCTCGGCGAAATGGTCGCCCGCCGGCGGTTGAACATGCTGCTGTTCGGATTGTTCGCCGGCGTGGCGTTGCTGTTGGCCGGAGTGGGAATTTACGGCGTGATGTCAACGGCGGTCAATCAACGCTCGCACGAGATCGGCGTGCGCATGGCGCTCGGCGCGCGCGCGGCGGACGTGCTCAAGCTGGTGGTCAGGGAAGGCATGACGCTGGCCGTGATCGGGGTCGTAATCGGGTTGGTTGCGGCGTTGCTGGTGACGCGGCTGATGACCGGCCTGCTTTACAACGTAAGCGCGACCGACCCGGTGACGTATGTGTTGATCGCGCTGCTGCTCGTGGCGGTAGCGATCGTGGCCTGCTGGATTCCGGCGCGGCGGGCGACGAAGGTTGATCCGATGGTGGCGCTGCGGTGTGACTGAACCGCGCGCCCGTTCATAACAATTCAATGGAGGTTTGAATGAAAAGATCGTTTTTCCTGGCTCTCGCAATGTTGTTCGCTTTGCCGTTCTGTTCGGCTCAGGCTCAAACCGATGCTGACCGTGAAGCAGTGCGGCAGGCGACGCTCGATTACGTCGAAGGCGTCTACAACGCTGACCCTTCGCGCATTGAACGCAGCGTGCATCCCAAACTCGCCAAACTCGGTTTCTATCGCGGGCCGAAGGACGAGACCTACCGCCCATCACCCATGACCTTCGAGCGGCTGATCGAGGTCGCCAAGACTTACAACAAGGAAGGCAAGCTGCCGAAGGACGCGCCGAAGGAGATCACCGTTTTAGACCTGCTCGATCAGACGGCGACGGTGAAGCTGGTGGCCGAGTGGGGCATTGATTACATGCACCTGGCGAAGTTCGACGGCAAGTGGATGATCGTCAATGTGCTCTGGCAAAGCCCGCCGAAGAAGCCGGTCGCGCTGAAGTGAAATGGCGCAGCCTATGGAGTGCGGCGGGTTTGACGCCGCTTTCCCACTGCTTAATTCAGCAGCTGCCCAATTAAAAGCTGGGAAAGCGGCGTCAAACCCGCCGCACTCCATAGGCTGCCGCCCTGAGGTTGTTGCGTTTATTTCTCAAATGATCAAAAGACGATTCGATAGCCTACTGCTACTGCTCGCGTCGCTGGCGCTGGCGGCGGTGATGATCCCGGTCTTCGCCTGGCAGCGGCCCGCGCAGACCCGGAACAAATTTGAACCGGTCGAGACCACGATCGCCGAAATTCATCAGGCGATGCGAACCGGCAAAATCACGTGCCGCCAATTGGTCGAAGCCTATCTCAAACGCATTGACGCCTACGACCAAGCGACCAAACTCAATTCCATCGTGATCGTCAATCCACAGGCGCTGGCCGAAGCGGACCGCCTCGACGCGGAGTTCAAGCGAACCGGGAAGTTGCGGCCGCTGCACGGGATTCCGGTGATCGTCAAAGACAATTACGACACCAAGGACCTGCAAACGGCCGGCGGCTCGCTGGCGCTGAAAGGCTCGATCCCGCCCGACGACGCCTTCCAGGTGCGCAGGATTCGTGAAGCGGGCGCCATTGTGCTGGCGAAATCGAATATGGCCGAGTGGGCTTTCAGCCCGATGCTGACCGAAAGCTCGATTGCCGGCGTCACGCGCAATCCTTACGACCTCGATCGCGTCCCGGCGGGATCGAGCGGCGGCACGGCGGCGGCAGTGGCGGCCAGCTTCGGCGCGGTTGGGTTGGGGACGGACACCGGCAATTCGATCAGAGGTCCGTCTTCGCACAATGCTTTGGTCGGCATTCGTTCGACGATGGGATTGACCAGCCGCGATGGGATCATCCCGCTCTACCTGCGCAACGACATCGGCGGCCCGATGGCGCGCACCGTTGAAGACGCTGTGCGCTTGCTGGAAGTGATCGCGGGTTACGATCCGGCAGACCCGATCACCAAAGCCTCCGAAGGCAAAATGCCGAAAAACTATACGCAGTTTCTGAAGAAGAACGGTTTGAAGGGCGCGCGGCTGGGCGTGTTCAGAAGATACGTTGACGCGCCGACCACCGACCCTCAGATCAAGGCGCTGGTCGCCAAAGCCATTGAAGATTTGAAAGCGCAGGGCGCGATCATTGTTGATCCGTTCGATGTGCCGAACTTCGAGGCGCTGACGAAGGACATCTGGTGCAATTCATTTCACTACGATGTGAATAACTACTTGGCTTCGCTGGGCGATCGCGGCAAGTACAAGAACCTGACCGCGATTGTTGAGTCGGGTCTCTACTCGCCCTACATCGAGAGGCGATTGAAGGATGCCATCAAGACTACACCGCAATCGCCGCCCTGCCAGGATTTGTATCACGACCCGCGCAGCATCGCGTTTCGCGACGCCCTGCTCAAGGCGATGGAGAAGGACAAGCTCGACGCCATCATCTATCCGACGTGGAGCAACGCGCCGCGAAAGGTCGGCGACCTGCAAAGTCCGGCTGGCGACAACAGCCAGATACTCTCGCCGCAAACCGGCTTCCCGGCGATCACCGTCCCGATGGGATTCACATACAACTCGCTGCCAGCGGGTCTGACTTTTCTGGGCAGACTGTTCAGCGAGCCGGATTTGATCAAGTTTGTTTACGCTTACGAGCAGGCGGCCAGACATCGAAGGCCGCCGGAAAAATTCCCGCCGCTAAAAGGCAATGAAGAGTGAGGAGGAACGATGCAAACATTCTGGCAAGACCTGCGCTACGGCGCGCGAATGTTGTTGAAGCAAAAAGGGCTGACGGCCATCGCCGTCATTTCGCTGGCGCTGGGCATCGGCGCGAACACGGCGTTGTTCAGCATCGTGGATGCGATGCTGTTGAGAATGTTGCCGGTCAAAGAGCCGGATCGGCTGGCGCTTTTCAGGTCAATGGCGACGCGCGAATTCAGCCCCGGCAGCTACACCGGCAATTCCAGCAACGACCCGGCGACGGGGCAGCGCCGGATGACCTCGTTCCCGTATCAAAGTTTCATGCGGATGCGTGAACAGCTGGGCGCGCTGTCGGAGGTTTTCGCCTTCGGCAACGTGAGCCTGAACGTGAATGCGAACGGGCAGGCCGATGTGGCCAGCGGCCAGGCTGTATCGGGGAATTATTACGCCGGGCTGGGCGTGCGGGCGATGATCGGCCGCCTGCTCACCGATGAAGACGACAATGCGGCGGCCAGCCCAGCCGCCGTGCTCAGTTTTCGTTACTGGGAGCGACGGTTCGGAGGAGATGCGTCAATCGTCGGCAAACAGATCAATCTGAACAACATCGCGTTCACAGTCATTGGCGTAACGCCGCCTGGTTTTGAAGGGACGATGCAGGCTGGCTCGACGCAGGACGTGACGATCCCCATCGCGTGGGAGCCGCAGCTCAACGTTGACCGCGAACGCTCGCGGATGTACGGCGCTGGCGTGTGGTGGCTCAGAATCATGGGACGGTTGAAACCGGGGGCGACCGCCGAGCAGGCGCGCGCGCAATTGGAAAGCGTCTTTCATCAATCGGTCGTCGAGCATCGCACGGCGCGGCAAGCCGCGGCGCCGCCAGGCAGCAGGCCGATCCAGAACCTGGAGCCGAAAGATTACCCGCGCCTGGCGCTCGATCCCGGCGGCCAGGGCGAGATGAACACGCGACAATATTTCGCGCCTTCGCTTTACATGCTGCTCGGCGTCGTCGGGCTGGTGCTGCTGATCGCCTGTGCCAACGTGGCCAACCTGCTGCTCGCGCGCGCGACAGCGCGGCAGAAGGAGATCGGCGTGAGGTTGGCATTGGGCGCCAGCCGGTGGCGTTTGATCCGGCAATTGTTGACCGAAAGCGTGCTGCTGGCGGTGTTGGGCGGCACGCTTGGCATCTTGTTCGCGCTCTGGATCAAGGATGGATTGTTGGCGACGACCGATTGGGGTGGCAGAGGGATGCGCGCGCTTGAACCGAGTCTCGATCTGCGCGTGCTCGGTTTCACCTTCGCGTTGTCGCTGTTGACGGGGATCATCTTCGGCCTCGTGCCCGCGTGGCGAGCGACCAAAGTTGATCTGGCGCCGTCGCTCAAAGACAGCGGCCGCGGTTCGAGCTCCGCGTCACGTTCGCTGCTCAGCCGCGGTTTGGTGGTCATCCAGGTGGCGTTGTCGCTGCTGCTCCTGGTCGGCGCGGGATTGTTTCTGCGAACGCTGATCAATTTGCAGCGCGTCGAGCCGGGCTTCAACCCGCGCAACCTGCTGCTATTCGGCGTTGAGCCGGGGCTGATCGGTTACAAGGACGAAAAGCTGACGCAGCTTTACGAGCAGATGACCGAGCGCCTCGAAGCCGTGCCCGGCGTGCAGGCGGTCACTTTCTCGCGCATGACTTTGCTCGCCCAGGGGACGAGTTCGCGCAGCGTCTACCTGCGCAGCGCCTTGAACGCCGCGCCCGACGCTGAAGGGCGGATCAGGGCGAGCGGCGACGGTTACATCCATCAGGTGCGCGAGAACTTTCTGGAAGCGATGGAGATTCCGCTGCTCGCGGGGCGCACGTTCAAACCACAAGACGACGCCAAGGCGCCCAAAGTCGCGATCGTCAATCAAACCTTCGCCAATAAACATTTCCCCGACGAAAGCCCAATCGGCAAACGCTTCACCTTCGATTCGACCAAGCCAGACGAGGTCGAGATCATTGGCTTAGCCCGTGACGCCAAGTACGCCCGGCAGCGCGACGAGATTCCACCGACGGCCTACCTGTCATGGCGGCAGGAGATGCGTTCGATGAGTGGCGCGACCGTTGAAGTTCGAACGATGGGCGATCCGAACGCCGCCGTCACTGCTATTCGCCAAGCTGTGCGCGAAGTGGATGGCAATCTGCCGCTCAACAACGTCAAGACCCAGGTCGAGCAGGCCGACGAAACTTTGCGGATGGAACGGCTCTTCGCCCGATTGGTGAGTCTGTTCGGTTTGCTCGCGCAGCAACTCGCCTCCATCGGGCTGTACGGCGTGATGGCTTACGCGGTCGCCCAGCGCACGAACGAGATCGGCATCCGCATGGCTTTGGGCGCGAGCCAGGGACAGGTGTTGAAAATGATCCTGCGCCAGGGGATGACGCTCGCCATCGTCGGCGTCGTGCTGGGGTTGGCGGGGGCATACGTGCTGACCAGGTACCTGGAAAGCTGGATGAACCTGTCGCGGATGTTATACGGCGTGAAGATCAACGACCCGGTGACTTATGGCGTGATCGCGGTGTTGTTGACGTTGGTGGCGCTAGTGGCTTGCTTCATTCCGGCGCGGCGAGCGACGAGGGTTGATCCGATGATTGCGCTGCGAGTGGAATGAATATGCCATATCTCATATTTCATATGGTATATGAAATATGGCCTCTCTCTCCGGAGGATTTATGCAAACCCTGCTGCAAGACCTGCGCTACGGCGCGCGAATGTTGTTGAAGCAACCGAGCTTTACATTGATCGCCGTGCTGACGCTGGCTCTGGGCATCGGCGCGAACACGGCGATCTTCAGCGTCATCAACGCGCTGATCCTGAATCCACCGCGCTTCGCCGAAGCCGCGCGTGTGGCCGCGATCTGGCGAACCGAGAAGGGCAAGCGCGAAGAAGGCTTCGTCTCTTACCTGGATTTGCAGGATTGGCGCGCGCAGAACCGCAGCTTCGAGGCGATTGCGGCTTACAAATCCCAGGGCTTCATTCTGCTCAATGAAGAGCAGGCCGAACGCTTGCAGGGCATGCGCGTGACCGCCAACTTCCTGTCGCTGCTCAAGGTCAACCTGCTCCGAGGCCGCGAGTTTCAGGTCGAGGAAGAGAAGCGCGGCGCCGCAGGAGTGGTCATCATCAGCCACCGGTTCTGGCAAAACCGTTTGGGCGCCGACGAGTCCGCGCTGGGGCGGCAGATCACTTTGAATGACAAACCGTTCACCATCATCGGCATTTTGCCGCCCGGCTTCGAGTTTCCCCTGGCTCCGAAACAGAACGAACTCCTGGCGACCATCGCTGGTGAAGGTGGAAACCTGGATCAACGCGGCGCGCAGATTCTCAAAGCGATTGGCCGCTTGAAGCAGGGCGCGACGTTTACCGAAGCGCAGGCGGATTTGACCAACATCGCCGCGAACCTGGAACAGCAATATCCGCAATACAGCCGGAACGTCACCGCTTATCTGAAGCCAGTGGATGAACAGATTGTGGGCCTTGATATGCGCCGCGCCTTGTGGGTGTTGTTCGGAGCGGTGGGTTTTCTGCTGCTGATCGCTTGCGTGAACGTGACGAATCTGTTGCTTGTGCGGGCGAGCGCCAGACAGAAGGAATTGGCTTTGCGCGTCGCGTTGGGCGCGGGAACGTGGAGGATCGCGCGCCACTTGCTCACCGAGAGTTTGCTGCTGGCTCTGCTCGCTGGCGGCGCGGGCTTGCTGATGGCGGAGTGGGGACTCGGCGCAATCAAGTATTACGGCGCGGAGCAACTGCCGCGACTGGATGAAGCGCAGATTGACGCGCGGGTGCTCATCTTCACGCTGGCAGTGTCCGTCCTGACTGCGATGCTCTTCACTCTGCTGCCGATTTTCAAAGCTTCACGCCCGGACATCAACGAGGTTCTGAAAGCCGGCGCGAAGACCGCGATCAGCGGTGGCTCGCTGCGTTGGTGGCGCGACTCGCTGGTCGTGTCGGAGGTCGCACTGGGCTTGATGCTGCTCGTCGGCGCGGGTTTGATGATGCGCAGCTTCGGACGGCTAGTGAACGTGCATCCGGGCTTCGACCCGGAGAATGTGATTACTGGCCGGATCAGTCTGACCAGAGCCGCCTATGAAAATCACGAAGAGCGGTTGCGCTACGTCAATCAAACGCTCGAAAAGCTCCGCAGCCTGCCCGGCGTCGAGAGCGCAGCTTTCGTCGCGCCGATGCCTTTCAGCGGCGGCAACGTGGGCAGCGATTTCAGGATCGAGGGCCGCCCCAAACCCGAACCCGGCCAGGAACCGGACGCCAACAACCGCAGCGTCACCGCGCAGTATTTCGAGGCGATCAGAATTCCTTTGCGAACAGGCCGCTACTTCACCGAACAGGATCAACGTAGCGGAGGCGGCGGCGTTGGCGTGGCCATCATCAACGAGACGCTCGCCCGGCGTTACTTCCCGAACGAAGACCCGATAGGCAAGTACGTCTCGAACATCGGCGCGAACCAGAATGACGGCGACCCGAAACGATGGGAGATTGTCGGCGTCATCGGCGACGTGCGTCACAGTAGTCTGACCAGACCGGCGAATCCCGAACTCTACCTGCCTTATCAACAGAATAGTTGGAGTTGGGGCAACTTCTTCGTGCGCACGACGAATGACGCGGCGGCGCTGACCCGCAGCTTCACCGAAGCCATCCGCTCAGGCGACAAGACCGTGCCGGTGACGAATGTCCAGCCGCTGACGCAGGCGATTTCGGACACGGTGGCGCAGGCGCGGTTTTACACCCTGTTGTTCGCGCTGTTCGGCGCAACCGGATTGCTGCTGACCTTGACGGGCATTTACGGCGTGATCTCTTACACCGTCTCGCAACAGACGCAGGAGATCGGCATTCGGATGGCGCTGGGCGCGCAAGCTCGCGACGTGTTGAAGCTGGTCATCGGACACGGGATGGTTCTGACCTTGATCGGCGCTGGGCTGGGGCTGCTCGGATCGCTCGCGGCTACGCGGCTGATGCAGACGCTGCTCTTCGGCGTCAGCCCGACCGACCCGCTCGTGTTTGCGGGCGTGGCGGCGTTGCTGGCGCTGGTGGCGCTCGTGGCCTGTTACGTTCCGGCGCGGCGGGCGGCGAAGGTGGATCCGATGATTGCGCTTCGGAGTGAGTGACGGTCTGTGGTAGGCTTTATCTCTCAACGTCAACTCACTGGAGGCGCATATGTCAACTCCGAGATACGATCAGGCGATAGTGATTGAAACCGACCCAGTAGTCGAACCCGACCCGTTAGTTTTAAGCCGGATGCTCGATAAACTGGCGGAGCTTTCCGAATTGCCGGAGAATTGGGACGGCTACGGAAGCCCTGGCATTCAACCGGTAGTGAAAGAGACCGCTTCTGATTTGATTGAAACCCTTCACAAAGCCGGCGCGCCAATGCCGCACTTCGCTCCTGTCTCAGGCGGGGGCATTCAGTTGGAGTGGCGCAAGAAGAATCGTGAACTGGAATTGGAGATTCTCCCGAATGGCGAAATCGCTTTTCTCAAGGCGCCTGAGCCGGGGGAGATGGAGGAAGGGATTCTACCCCTCTCTTTTCACGCCGACGTGTTTGAGTTGGTGAAGTGGTTCAACGCCTGAATGCAATTCTGTTAAAGCAATGCCAATCCGCATTGACGACCTTTCAATTGCCGATGACGATTTGCTCTGGAGGCGGTTGCATCCGGACTGGGTCCTTCCTGCCGACGATGGTTTCAGAATTTCATCGGCGGCGTTCAAGGACGGGCGGCGCGAAGTGTCGGTGGATCTGGCGGCGCTGACCACACAAGAAAAAACTCTCGCCGGTTTTCCAGACCAGGGATTGGCAGAAATCAAAGCGGGCGTTCCTCGCTCCCTGAGCCACGCAATCGTCCGCGATCCGATTGAAGACAACCCCGCCCACGCTCTGATCTGCGAACCTCCCGGTCAGCCAAACAGGAAAAGAGAACGAGACGCCAAAGAAATCGCCCGGCAGGCCTCCATTCTCAAAATGCCTCAGCGCAAATAAGATCGTCATCTGATGTTACAAGCATGGTTCTGACCTTGATTGGCGCGGGGCTGGGGCTGCTCGGATCGCTCGCGGCTACGCGGCTGATGCAGACGCTGCTCTTCGGCGTCAGCCCGACCGACCCGCTCGTGTTTGCAGCCGTGGCGGCGTTGCTCATCGCTGTGGCGCTGGTGGCTTGTTACGTTCCGGCGCGGCGGGCGGCGAAAGTTGATCAGATGATAACGCACCACTCCAGGATGACCGGACTGCAACGTAGGCGATGGAATCATTCGCCCAAGATTGGAGTTAAATTTGGTAACCAAACTGGTTACTGCGCCTAAAATCATATCCATCCCGGATCGGTTACTTTTTGCTGTGTCTTACTGCGGTCTTGAGTTCTTCTGGCCTCAGTGACTGTTGTCTGGCTGACATGAGGAGAGTTCATCCCAGTCAACGCCGTGGCGGCGTAGTATTTTACCGAGGTATACTCGTACCAGCTACAGTGGCTTTCCCGGTAAAGGAATTTCGACCATCGCTGCTGGCCATGTCGCATTATCCCAATCAGTTTATTCACCTGTGCCTGGCTGAGCTTGTTACCCATCTGTGATAAGCCAGTGGCGGCGCTTTCACGAACCGATTCCTTCGGGTGTTTTAGCTGCGCGATCAAACTCTCGACCCTTCTTTGCTCCGCCTGTCTCACCCCACTTTCCACCTCCGCTCTGGCAGCCTCGATACTTGCCAGTTCCTGTTGAAGTTGTCTACCTGCTTGAACGGCTTTCTCTGCTGCTGCGGGCGGTTGCTTGATGGGGGTTTGATCGGCCACTACCGCTGCTTCACTTTTGATTGCGGATTCGGCCTTTTCGGGGTTCTGAACCAACGAGCGGGTGGCGTTATCAACCGCCTTCTCTACTTTCGCCTGAACCTTTTCGTCAATGGTGTCGGCGAGGACATCAATCATCGGCTCGGCGATGGGATAGGCTTTTACCAAGGAGCCGACAAGTTCCGACTTGAGGAAATCGCTAATGGCTTTCGGTGCCTGAATCGCCAGCCGCTTTCCCTCTTCAGTGCTCAAGAAGGTAAGCATTTTATTGCCTGCCTTCTGACGGTAACTCTCCAACGCCGTCTTTGCCTCATTGATCTGGCGGTAGCTGACCTGCCGTGGTTCAGGAGCGGCTACCTTGGCCTGCACGCCGCCCCTCGCCTGGGCAGGCTGAACATCAGTTGGCAGGCCAGCAACGGTCTTATTGCGCGTTGCAATCGCCGCCAGGACTGTCTCTGCCTTGCTCGATTTGATCTGATACTCACGCTGTGCTCCCGCGTAAGAGTCGCGGAGTGTGTTAGCCTGGGCGCCGATCTTTTCCGGTAGTTTCAACGCCTCGTGGTAAGTTGGCGGAAAACTCTGCTGGACCTTGCCGTATAGTTGACTGGCCACTTCTTCAGCCACGGCCGCTTCTGCCTGCTGCTGCAAATCGGCATAGCCGTCACGCGTGAGTTTGATCCGCAGCTTAAGCTCGTCAGAAGGGGCGCCCAACTGCGTTCCCAGCAGGGTGAAAGAGCACAGCAAGACGAAGAGCGTGTAGAGCCGCTTCGTCCACTTATGAAACTGACCAAGCCCGGCGTATAACTTCTCTCTTGTTTCCGTCTTAACGCCCGGTTCTTTTTTCCGCCAGGGCAAGAGAGCCAAGCCTAAGAGATAGATTACGAAGAAGCCTAGCAAGACCGCGAACTCGCTAAGCTTCACTTTGGCCAGATAGGAATGGATGGTAGCGAGGGATCCTTCCAGGCTTATCAGAGATTGGAGGCTGAGACGCTCCCAGCCTAACGAAATCACGGCCCAAAGTCCGACGTAGAAAGCCAGCGCAATGCTGAACGGGATCAGGAATTCGAGGCTGCTCTTTACGAAGTAATAGCGCAACTCTTTATCCCTTCTCTGCCGTTCAAGGGATCGCTTCTTCATCAGAGCAATGACCGTGAGGAAACACGCTGCAACAAAAACGAAAGTGATCATGGTTCCTCCTTTAGTTGTAGGAAGCTTTTCCGGATATTTGAAATACGGGAGGTTGGCTAAAATTTGGCGCGACCCGTATTGTTGGTCTACATTTCAGCCTGATTGTCTGCCTTTAAGTCTTTAAAGGCTTGTTTGTAACTGCGGCTCACCATCTGGCCGACTTGGCTGGTCAAAGTGGCGGCCTAAAATCCTCTTGGGTAAAATTTGTATTGAGGACGGGGATATTGTCGCGCTGGGAATCTCAGCCGTCCATCGTGACCAGGGGACGGTTCCGGCTATCAGCTCGATGGTTTTGTGACGCAATCCGCACGTTCCGCCGTAACGATGGCGCACGCAGAGCGATTGCCCGCCGTATCTGTCGAGCAAACTCTTCGCGCCGTCCTGGCCTGGCTTCAGCTTCGTTTTCGCTCGCATGGCTTTTCTCCGTGGCCGCGAGAACCGTTGCGGAAATTCTGGTTGAACAACGAATGTAGGATTAATCAAAGGCGGGCGCAGTATAATCCCGGCGCCGAATAGAGGCAATAAAATTTCAGCCCTTACCGCGAGGGCGCAACCAGACAGCAACAAATGTCGGAACGTGGCGACACACAACCTGCAATTGAACGTTGGTGTCGGTCTGAGATTTTGAAAGAAGAAGACCAGACAACTCGTTTTCGCGGTATCAAAGAGAGAATTGCTCGATGAAACAGTCAATCGGATTGGTAGCGCTTGTCGTGCGCGAATACGACGAAGCTATTGACTTCTATGTCAACACGCTGGGATTCTCGCTGGTAGAGGACACATACATTCCGGAGCAGGATAAGCGATGGGTGGTCGTTTCGCCGCCAGGGGCGGTTGAATCGCGCTTGCTCCTTGCCAGAGCGGTAGGCGAAGAGCAATCGAGCCGGATCGGAAATCAAACTGGCGGACGGGTTTTCCTTTTCCTAAACACGGACGATTTCTGGCGCGACTATCAAGCTTACCAGGCCAAAGGCGTCGTCTTCGTGCGCGAGCCGAGGGAAGAGAGTTACGGCACAGTCGCGGTGTTTAATGACCTGTATGGAAACCTGTGGGATCTATTGCAGCTTAAACGTTGATCCCAGTTTACCCGGCATTCCTATGGGACTTGCGCTAGTTGAAGCTCGCAGGCGACCCGCAGCTTCAGGAGACGGTGTTCAGAGTCCCGGCTTCAGCCGGATAGGGTTTGATCATCAAACCCTATCCGGCTGAAGCCGGGACTCTGAACACCTCCTATACGTACACGCTTATGTCGCAACGCTTCGAAAATCCGCTCACCTTCCACACGCTCTACGAGAGCCCGAATGTCCGCCTGCAGGATTACTGCTGCCGCATTGGCCGCAGCGGGCCGGCGGCTGAGGAATACAGCAGCGCGAACGAAATCGTGCTGATGCGGCGCGGCGCGTTTTGTCAGCACTATGGCCGGCGCAGCGTGATGGCCGACGTGAATCAGGCGGTGTACTTCTCGAAAGGCGTCGCCTATCGCGTCAGCCATCCGGCTGATTGCGGCGATCGCGGCGTCGTTTTTGCGCCCTCTCCGAACACGCTGCGGCACCTTCTCCGCGACCTCGATCCCGCCGGCGACGACCGCCCCGAACAACCGTTTCCTTTTGCCGCAGGCCCTTGCGACGCTGGCGCTTTCTGGCGGCATTATGAACTCGCGCGGCGGTTACGGTCAGAAGCTACTGACCCGATCTGGACCGAAGTAACGTCGCTTCAACTCATAGCCGACCTGCTCGAAGCCGCCTTCGCGCAACGCGGTTTGCCGCGCAAGCCACGGCGCAAAGATACTGTCGCCGACCATATTGACCGGGTCGAAGCGGCCAAAAGCTATTTGGCCACTCGCTTGGGCGAGCGACTCACGCTGGACGACGTCGCCAGCGCCGCGGGGACATCGCCCTTTCATCTCGCCCGCATATTTCAACAGCGAACCGGGATGCCGGTTCATCGCTACCTGATCTGCTTGCGGCTGCGCGCTGCGATCGAACAATTGGCCGAGGGCGCTGACGATCTGACCGCGCTCGCGTTTGAACTCGGCTTTGCCAGCCACAGCCACTTCAGCGCCGCCTTCCGCCGCGAATTCGGCCACACGCCATCCGAAGTGCGCCGCGCCAGCATCTGCGCGCTGCGCGAAATGAGCAAGAATTTGAAAGTCTGATTTCTCTCTGTCGGTTATCATTACTCCGACCAGTTCTTCATCGCTGACTCAACGGAGTTATTCATGTCGCTTTGGCGACGCCCTGAAACAATGAGAATGTGTGGGGCAGGTTCCCAACCTGCCCCACACGCTTGCACTGAACTCGATGGGCAGCCCAAACAGTGTGGGGCAGGTTGGGAACCTTGTCATTACCCAGATCTTTTGAGTTTCGCTGAGCTTGAATCCCACCACCGGCAGGTGGTGGATTGTTCAAGCCCAGCCTAGCAACGGCAAAAATGCTTCCCGAATCCCACCACCGGCAGGTGGTGGATTGTTCAAACCCAGCCTTCCTGGGTTTCCGGCGCAAGCAGGTCGGGCTTGAACGATCCACCAGCTTCCGCTGGTGGGATTCAAAGAAGTGGCGGCCCTTTTGTAGGTCGGGCTTGAACAATCCACCACCTGCCGGTGGTGGGATTCTAAAGAAGTGGAAAGATGTGGGTAATGACAAGGTTGGGAACCTGCCCCACACATTCCCGGAGAAAACCAAATGTTGAAGAAACTTCTTTTACCTTCATTGTTGATTACCGCCGCGCTTCTGACCGGGGCGCAAGCGCAATCTCCAACTTCAGGCGCAGTCAAGGATGGCCGAGACGCGGATCGCGCCGCCATTCGCGCTCACATCGAAAGCATCTGCCAGGCTTTTCTCGACTGGGACATCCAGAAGATACACGACACGCATACGAAAGATTGGCGGGGCTTTCTGGAAGACTCGCGCACTCCGATCCGGGGCATTGACGAATATATGAAAGCCAATGGCATCGAGTGGCCAGCGCCTGCGAACGCTCCTAAACCGACGCGTGACCCGAGTCGCGGCTTCCGGCTCGATGATTTCGATGTGATCTTTTACGGACCTGAATTGGCGACAGCGTGCTTTAACGTGGATTTCTGGCGCAAGTCTGGCGAGACGCTCGAAACCACTGCCCGGTATCGCATTATGGATGTTTACGCCAAACGCGGCGGTCATTGGATTCAAGCCGCTTCGCACACTGTCATCCATCCGGAGTGGGAAGCGAAACAGAACACGATGCCGGCGACGCTGCCACCGCAGATGCGCCAGCGGTTGTTGGAATCGCGCGAGGCGGTCTGGCGCGCCTGGTTCACCAACGACCGGGCCAAGCTCGATCAGTTGATCCCGGCGGAACTCATTGCGATCAACAGCGGCGGGGACAACTGGGACAATCGCGCCAGCACGCTGGCCGGGGCCAAGAGGTTCGCCGAATCCGGCGCCAAACTCGTGCGGCTGGAATTCCCGCGCACCGAAATACAGGCTTATGGCCGGACGGTTATTATTTACACGACCTACCTGTTCGAGACCGAACTCAACGGCAAACGCGAAGTCAGCAGCGGGCGCGCAACCGAAATCTTCGTGTGGCGCGACGGCCAGTTCGTCAATACCGGCTGGCATCTGGATAGCGGGAAGTAAGTTGTTCGCTGACTTCCCACAAACGCGCCGCCGCTTCCCGGTCGTAAGATTGCGGGTTAGATTCCCGTTCTCTCCGATCGACGAAATATTTGCCGGTGACGCCTTCGACTTCGGGCGCCGACGCCAGCCAGATGATCGTGTCGGCGCCTTTTTCGGGCGTCCGCAAAAAGATCGTAAATAACCGGATGATCTTTCCCGCTGCGCCTTTGATGTTGCCGAAGATGTTGGTGTTGACCGTGCCCGGATGCAGGCAATTGGCCGTGACGCCCGCGCCTTCAAGCCTCCACGCCAGCTCGTAAGTGAACATCACGTTCGCCAGCTTCGATTGCGCGTATGCTCGCCAGCCCGTGTAGCCGTTCTCCAGGTTCAGATCGTCAAAGTTGATGCGCGCGTTCCGGTGCGCTTCGGAAGAGACGTTGACGATGCGCGCAGGCGCGGATGATTTCAGCCGGTCGAGCAATTCGCCGGTCAACAGGAAGTAGGCCAGATGATTGACGGCGAACGTCGTCTCGTAACCGTCAGCGGTGAGCGTTCGGTCGCCGTTGTATGCGCCAGCGTTGTTCACCAGCGTGTGCAATCGCGGATACTTCGCTCTGACCTCGGCGGCCAGCCGTCTGATCTGATTCAACTCAGAGAAGTCGGCGATCATCAGGTCTACGTTTTCATTGCGCGTCTCTCTGACGATCTCATTGCGCGCGGCTTCGCCCTTGTCGCGGTTGCGGCAAACCATGATCACCGTCGCGCCGCCCGCCGCCAGAGCCTTCGCCGTCACTTTGCCGATGCCTGAGTTGGCGCCGGTTACCAAACATATTTTGTCTTTCATATGGAGCGGCGCGCAGTATAAACCCGCGTCGTAGCCTGCTCAATCAGATTCCCGCCGCTCATCATCCCGCTCACATCACGCTTCATCGCAACAACCGGCGCCGGCGCGGGGCTTCGCGTCATATCGGCAAGGGCGCGATCCGGCGCTGGAGGCGATCCTGAATTACCGGGAGCCATAAATAAATCGCCGATCAGAAATCTCATTGCTTCGGCATTTTGATGTCCTGCGCGCAGCGCCACACCCCTTGTTGATCGCGCGTCAGCTTGCGCAGCGAAAAGGCGCTGCGCTCGTTGGCGGCTTCGGCGCGGATGCGGTCGTCAATAAACGGGTCGCCTTCGAAGACGATCTCAAAAATGCGCTCCTTGTAGCCCGGCGCGTTGACGACGTAATGGATGTGCGCCATGACGCGCGTGTTCGGATAGGACGCAGGCCGGATGGTGCTGTATTCGTAGCGCCCCTGCGTGTCGGTGCGCATGTAACCACGCAAGCGCGAGTTGCGGTTGTCGTTATTGGGGCCGGGCGTGTACACGCCATTGGCGTCGGTGTGAAAGACGTACACGGAAACCCCGGCGAGCGGCGTTTTTCCGTCCGCGCCGAACACGATGCCCGTCACGATCAACCGCTCGCCCGGCTCCTCTTTCGCCGCAATGGTGATCTTTGACGGCGCGTTCTTTTCCGCGATTTGCGGGGCTTGCGCGCAGACAGTGAACGGCAGCAAGCAAATCATCAGCAGACCGATCAGTTTCATAAATACCTCCGTTTGGTTTTGGTTTGGTTTTGGTCCGGCCTTTTCTCAATCGAAACTTTTTTTTTCCAGTTCCTTCTCAAAGTAAACCGCGTTAGGGAATTCGGCTTTGATCCGCGCCCACTTTTTTTGCCAGTCGCCGTTTCTGACCCGGTTGAGCAAGGAGTCCGTCTCGATGTGCATCACCACGATGTGGCGCGGTTGAATCTGTTCACGCACCGCTCGCTTCCAATCGTCATCGAGGAAATACCAGAAGGGCAGAAACGCGACATCGATGCGGTCTTTGGCCACCTCGTATTTTTGAAACACAGCGGCTTCGGCCTCGGAATCGCCGATGTGCAATATTCGTTTGCCTCCAATCTCGACAATGAAACCGAGGTTTTCAACCGGCCTCTTGCGCCCGTGGTGGATGTTGAGCAGTTGCGCGTGGAGTCCCCGGTGTCCGCTGTGGAAGCGTTCACCTTCTTTCGGTAATGTCGCTACAACCCGTGTTTTGACGGCGTCGAATTTGCCAGTTGCTTTCAGCTTGTCCGCCGCTTGAGGGGTGGAAAAGAAAAACGCCTGCGGATTGCTCATGAGGTGAGCAAGGACAGACGTAGCGTTGAAATGGTCGTCGTGAAAATGCGTAGCGAAGACGGCGTCCACATCGGCAAAGGGTTCGCGCGCTTGTTCCAGCAACGCGCGCTGCGCAGGCGAAACCACTGCGTAACCGTCAAGCCCCTCGCCAAACAGCGCGTCAATCAGTATCTTTCTGCCGGCGCCCGCGATCATGAATCCTTCGTTGGCAAGGTAGGTGACTTCAAGGGTATTTGCCGCAGGAGCCGTGGGCGTGACTGCGAGCGCATCCGCCGAAGTTGCCGGCGGTGTAGCGTGGCAAGCTGATAACCAAACAAGCGACAACAAGGTCACGGTAAGAAATATTGTTTTCATAGTGACGTACCTTTCCTACACTTTTCTTCATCATCGGCTGACTTACGGGTCGTAAAGCCACGCGCCCGCGCTCGGCAGCCCTTCTCCGCCGTAACCGCCGGCAATGAGCGCCATTCCGTTACGGAGCAGAGTGGTAGTCGAGTAACGCAGCGCGGTGGTCACGCGATCCGGCAACAAACTAAAGATGCCCGTCGCCGGACCGTAAATTTCCAGCAGCGTCCCGCCGCCCGCGACCAGCACACGACCGTCAGAGAGCAGCGCAGCGGCCTCACGGATTTTGTAACGCGCCGCGCTCATGCTGCCGGTCGGCGAAAATTTGCCCGTTGCCGGATCGTAAAGCTCTGCGCTGTTGTAAAAGCCGCGCAGCCGCGAATCTGCTCCGCCGATCACCAGCACGCGATCGTCGCGCAAGCGCACGGCCGCATGTTTATGGCGCGGCGCGGCCAGCTTGCCGGTTGCGATGAAACGGTTCGTGGCGGGATCGAAAAGCTCCGCCGTATCGGTCACCGCTTCATTGATCGAACGGCCCGTCGAACCGGCGCTGAGCAACACCTGCCCATTTGCGAGCAGCGTCGCCGTGTGATCTGCGCGCGATACGGTCATTGCGCCAGCGGGGGAAAACGCGCCCGTCGCCGGATCATAAATTTCGGCCAGTCGCTGTTGCGGCCAATCAGGACTGAGACCGCCTGTGATCAGGACTGTGCCGCTCTTGAGCAGCGTCGCACGATGTGACACTCGGGCGATTTTCATCTCGCCAGCCGGCGCGAAACGCCGCGTCACCGGATCATAAAGCTCCGCGCTGGCCAGGAAGTTGTCGCGTTCGCCATGGCCGCCGGTAATGAGAACCTTGCCGTTGTTGAGCAGCGTCGCTTCGTGTCCGGCGCGCGGCGTCGTCATTGATCCGGTTTCGGAAAAGCTGCTCGTGGCCGGATCGAACAACTCTGCGCTGGCTAACACGACATTGCGATCACTGCCGCCCGCGAGCAGGACTTTGCCATCCGGCAGCAACGTCGCGGTATGCGATTGCCGCACGGATAACATCGGGCCGACGGGCCTCAACTTCCCCGATGCGGCGGGAACCTTGCGCGGATCAACGCCGATGCTGGCGAACTCCACAGCCTCTTTCCATTGCGCCAGCGTCGCCGGATCGAGCCGCAACGTATCTGCTTTACTTAAATTTTTGGCGGCGGGAACGAGCGCGACCAGTCGCTCATACGTCTGTTCGCGTTCATTGCCTTCAACCCGCGCAAGCAGATGCCAGAGCGTCAACGCGTCGTGCGCGCGGGCTTCGGCCAGCACGGTTGCAAGCGCGTTGGTTTTGTCGCGCCCAAAATCGAAACGCGCGAGCGCCTGCTGGAATTTCTCCGAAGCGTCTTCAAAATAAGGCGCGCCGAGCCGCCCATCCGGCTCCGCCCTGGCCGCCGCGCCCGCCGGGACAAACGATTCGCGCCCGTCACGCGCCAGCGCCACCCAGCCGGAGGTCACGCGCAGCAAACTGCCGCCCGCCTCGTCCGCGTCGAGCGTGTACGCGCAGCCAAGATCAATAGCGACGGCGGACGGAGTTTCGACCTGGAAGAGCCGCGGGGGCGCGACGATGCTGGCGTAAAGCCGCCCGCGCGCCAGTTCAAGCCGATGTTCGTTCTCGCCAGTCTTGACCAATCGCACTCGCGAACGCGGATCAACCTCCACCTGTCCGAGCGTGCCGACGTGAATCAGCGCTCGCGAAGTCGCGTCGGTTTCCAACCATTCGCCGGTACGCAACTGCGCTGTTCTGGCAATCGGACTCGTTTCGATCTCCGGCTGGCCGGAGAGACGCGCGACTTCCAAAGACGCTTGCGGCGTGCGAAGGAAATACCAGGCCGCAACCACCGCCAGCGCCAATACGGCGGCTGCCGGCGCGAGAATGAAAACAAGTTTTCTCGGCTGTTGAAGCGGCTGATCTGCTACCTCCGGCGTCAACCAAGGCGCCGCCGTTGCTGGTTTGGCTTCAGGCGAGGGCAAATCGGCGACCAGACGCGAGGCGAAGCGCATGTTTTCAGATTGCGTTCGACACACAGCGCAACCGGCCAGATGTTTTTCCAAACGCGCCGCCACTGCTTGATCAAGCTCGCCGTCAAGGTAAGGTGAGAGCTGCCGCTGATAGCGCCAACAGCCAGGCCGGATGAATTGTTTGATGAAAGCGAACGACATTTCCTATCTCGAAGATGTGGATCGTGGCAGTAGCCCGACCGTGAGGGAGGGCGTAGATGCGACGACCACGCCCTCCCTCACGGTCGGGCTACCGCCACGGCTCACTTGTCCTTTTGCCAATGCAATACAGAAACTGCGCCGTGCGGATGAAGATTTGGCCATCCGAAATCGCCGGAGAACTGAGGCACAAATCATCCAAATTGTTTTCCGCCAGCAACTCAAAGCTCGGGCCAGCCTTAAAAACGGTCGTCACCCCTTCTTCATTCACGACATAAATTTTGTTATCCGCCAATACCGGCGACGAACTATACGTGCCCGGCTTTAATCGTTGCGGCCCCCAGATTTCCTTCCCCGACTTGGCGTCCAAACATCGCGCGATGCCTTTGTCATCCACGATGTAAAAATACTTTCCGTCCGTCACCGGACTCGGAACGTCAGGGCCATTTCGCGATGCCCACAAACGATGCGATTCGCCGAGAGCGCCACGGCCGCCGGCTCGCAGCGCTAACAACGGACGATCCGCTCCTGGAGCATAAATCACGCCGTCGGCGACAATTGGCGACGAAACGATGCGGAAAGGCTGGTTTTCAGGACTAAGACCAGCGGCGCGCCATAATTCCTGCCCGGTTGATAAATCATGACCCGTGACCTGATCGCTGCCATTCACAATCAGCTCAACGTTCTTGCCGTGTTTGAGAATCGTCGGCGTGGTATAAGCTTCCGCCGGTTTGAAGCCGGGGGCGCCGGGGAAGTCCTTTTTCCAAATTGTCTTGCCTGTTTTTTTATCAATGCGCAGAAGGTAAGACGGCTCGCTTGGCGGGGTTTCGCGCAGTATCTGGAGATACAGCGAATCTTCAAAGAGTAACGGTGAAGAGGCGAACCCGAACCTTAAGATAAACCGGCCGTAAGCTTGCCAAAGCTCCCGCTTCCAAATTTCATTACCGGCGAAATCAAAGCTGACAAGAGAACCGTAAGCATTCAGCGCATAAACACTCGTCCCGTCCGTTACCGGCGAAGGCGTTGAAGGATTGTGTTTAGGATGGGTTCTTAGCTCTTTTGTCCGGCTGCCAAGCGGCTTTTTCCAAAGCAGGCGGCCCTGTTTTTTCTCGACGCACCACAAATAGAGTTCCTTGCCGACGGTGACATTGAGAAAAATTCTGTCCTCCCAGATCGCCGGAGTCGCGGCGCTCAGTCCCGGCAAGCTCAATTTCCAGGCGACGTTTTCTTCTTTGCTCCAACGCAGCGGTAAATTCTTTTCGTTGCTCACGCCGTTCAAGAACGGCCCGCGCCACTGCGGCCAGTTGTCAGCCAGGGCCGCCGCGAAAAAGAAGACGATTATGCTGAAAGCGGAAAATACTTTTTTATGCATAGCTTGTTGACTGCTCTGATTAAACCTGACCGCGCAAATGTTCCAGCTTCCGCGCCAACAACGCGCGTGACCGGTTCAACCGCGAAGCGACCGTGCCGGTCGAACAATTCATTCGCTCCGCGATCTGTTCGTAACTCAGCCCTTCGATGTCTTTGAGAATCACGATCAGCCGCCATTTCGGCTTCAGGCTGAGCAACGCGCGTTGCACTTCGCCTTGAATCTCCTGTCGCCGGACGTTGGCTTCGATCTGTTTCATCGCATCGGGTTGCGGCGTCTGTTCGACATCATCGAGCGGTTCGTGAGCCGGCAGCCGCTGGCGAAAGTTGAGACAACAATGCGTGGCCAGCCGGTAAAACCACGTGCCGAAGCTCGCCTCGCCGCGAAACTGGCCGGCCTTTTGCCAGGCGCGCAGAAAGATCTCCTGCGTCAATTCTTCGGCGGCTTCGCGGCGCCCGGTCATTGCCCAGGCCAGCCGGTAGGCCCGGTCGTAATAACGCGCATATAGTTGCGCAAACACTTCGACCTGCCCGGCGGCAACCAGGCGCGCCAGTTCTTCATCCGTCGGCCTGTCTGTGGCAGGGCGGCTCAATTCATTCACACATTCATTTAGACAAGGGAGGCGTCGGGTTTCTTCCAGAATTTTTTGAGAAGTCAGTCGCGTCCAGCGCGGAATTCAAGCGGGATAGTAAGGCGCATTGTCCGAAATTGGGAAGCGCGATTTTCGGAAACGAACACCCCGGCCCGCGCACTCTTCCATCGCGCCAAATTTCCAAAAGACTTAACCCCATCTTCCTCCGGCACACCGCTTGAAGAATAGCTTTCGATTATTCGTTCGATCTCCAACCAACCTGAGGAAGCTATGCAAACACTCTGGCAAGACCTGCGCTTCGGCGCCCGAATGATCAAAAAGAATCCGGGGTTCGCGGCGGTGGCCGCCCTGGCTATCGCGCTGGGCATCGCCGCCAATACCTTCATCTTCAGTACCGTGGATGCGCTGGTGTTACGCCCGTTTTCGTTTCCGAACGAGGCGCGGCTGGTCGCGCTCTCTGAACGCAAGCCGTCAATTGGAATCGAGCGCGCGACGGTCTCGCCAGGCAATGTGATCGAGTGGCGGGCGCAGTCGAATACCTTGCAGGAAGTGGTCGCGATGCGCAGCCGCGAGTACACGCTAACGGGCAATGGGCCGCCGGAGCGTTACACGGGCACGGGCGTATCGGCGGCGTTTTTCGATGCGCTCGGCGTCCGCGCCCAACAGGGCCGCACGTTTCAGCCCGGCGAAGACGAAGCCGGGCGCGCCGAGGTCGCGGTGCTCGGCCACAATTTCTGGCAGAAACGGTTCGGTGGCGACCCGCAGATTGTTGGCCAGCAGATTCTGCTCAACGACAAACCGTTCACCGTCATCGGCGTGGCGCCGAAAGATTTCGATTTCCCCTACAACGGCGGCGAGTTGTGGACGCCGTTCGTCTTCGATCCGCAGATGAAGCAGGACCACAGCAACCATTATCTGCGCGTGTTGGGGCTGCTCAAACCCGGCGTGACGCTGGCGCAGGTTGACGCCGATCTCGAACAGATGGCCAAGCGCATCGAGCAGGAATACCCCGACGGCGAGGCCGGTCACAGCGCCAACGCCGTGGCCTTGAATGCCTGGTATACGCGTGGCGTGCGGGTGGCGCTACCGGCATTGATCGGCTCGGCGATCTTCGTGTTGCTGATCGCGTGTTCAAACGTCGCCAACCTGCTGCTGGCGCGGGCGTCGGCGCGGCAGAAAGAGATCGCCGTGCGATTGGCGGTGGGAGCGACGCGCTGGCGTGTGATCCGCCAGTTGCTGACCGAGAGCGTGATGTTGGCGTTCGCCGGGGGCGCGTTGGGCGTTCTGCTGGCGGCCTGGGCCATTGAAGCGCCGCACAAGATTGTCCCCCTCGGCATGTCGAAATCCATTCCGGGTTGGAGTCACATGGGTTTGAATTACCGCGTGCTCGCGTTCACGACGTTGATCGCTGTTTTGACCGGAATCCTTTTCGGATTGGCCCCTGCGCTGCAAGCGACGAAAACCAGATTGAACGAGGCGCTCAAAGAAGGCGGTAAAGGAACGTTGGGCAAAACAGGCCGCCAGGGTGTGCGCAATGCGCTGGTGGTCGCCGAGATCGCGCTGTCGCTGGTTTTGCTCGTCGGCGCGGGCGTGTCCGTGCGCAGCTTCATCGAGATTCTGCGCGCCGATCTGGGCATCAAACCCGAACACGTCGTGACGATGAACGTGGCCCTGCCGCGCGAGAAATATGCGACAGAGCAGCAGCGCCGCAATTTCTTCGACCAACTGCTCGAGCGCGTCGCCGCCTTGCCCGGCGTCACGAAAGCCGGAGCCGCGCATAATTTGCCGATGAGCGGCAGCGGCGACGGCAACAGCTTTCAGATCGTCGGCCAGCCTTCGTTCGAGCAGGGCCGGGAGCCGCATACCGAGTATCGCATCGCCACGCCGGACTATTTCGCCGCCATCGGCACAGAGTTGCGCCGAGGCCGATTGTTCAGCGCTCAGGATGACGCGAATGCGCCATCCGTCGTGTTGGTGAACGAGATATTCGCCGCGCGTTTTTTGAAAGGATCGGATGCTGTCGGACAGCGGATCACAATGGGCGACGATAAAAAGAAGTCCTCCGAAATTATCGGCGTAGTCGCCAACGTGATGAATGATGATCTGGACGATGTGGCGGAACCCTGCGTCTATTTGCCGTTCGCGCAGGTCCCGGTTGGCGGCCTGAATCTGCTGATCCGCTCGCCGGGAGTGGCCGAACAGATCACGCCCGCCGTGCGCCGCGAACTGGCCGCGCTCGATCCGAGCCTTCCGCTCGGCGAAGTCAGGCTGATGTCCGAGATGGTGCGCGAACGCCGTTCACCGAAAGAGATGCTGATGTGGACGCTGAGCCTCTTCGGATTGATAGCGCTGGCGCTGGCGGCGGTGGGAACCTACGCGGTGATGGCTTACTCGGTGGCCGAACGCACACACGAATTCGGCGTGCGGATCGCATTGGGAGCGCAGGCGGCGGACATTCTCCGCCTGGTGTTGCGGCGAGGCTTGATGTTGTCGCTGGTTGGCGTCGGACTGGGGCTGGCGGGAGCGTTCGCGTTGACGCGGGCGTTGGCGCGATTGCTTTACGGTGTGACGCCGACCGATCCGCTCACGTTCGCCGGCGTTTCGGTGGCGCTCACCCTGGTGGCGCTGCTGGCTTGTTGGATTCCGGCGCGGCGGGCGACGAAGGTGGACCCGATGATTGCTTTGCGATGTGAGTAGCTTGATTTTGTAATTCACCTTCCGCTTCGGGGTTGTCGATAGATTGGCTGCTTGTCAGGCGAGTTTGTACTTTCCCGGAGGATGTTTGCGAATGAGCAACAGGAGCTTCCTTTGATTGACAACGCCTTTTCGATTTAAGTCCAACTCCGCAATGGTGGCTCGGCCAATCGGGGTCAGGCCAACCATCAGCGTGTAGTCATCACTCCAGGCGAAATGCTCGTGCCAGTCGTGATTTCGCGGGTGAAAAAGCGGGACCGATTCCCGGGTGAGTGGATCAATCGCGTGTGTCTTGTCGTACTTGAAATTGTTACATCGCTGGCAGGCCCGCGCCAGGTTCTGCGCGGCGCTTTTGCCGCCGGCAGCCAACGGGATGATGTGCTCGTCCGAGAAAGCATCCGGGCCATAATCTTCCTGGCAAATGCAGTATTCGCAGCAGCCCTGCGCGCGTTCCTTGATGAGCAACCGCAGTTTTTTGGGAATCCGCCGTCTAATCATGAGACACGGGTTTGATACCCAATTGCCGCATCAATTCGTCGAGCGGAATGTTGCGCAGTTGGGCCAACTCAATCAGGCATTTCAATCTCTCTACGCCAAGCTCTTCGGATTGATCCGTGAGTTGGATCAATTCCTCAAGTTCGGCTTGGGAAATGAGATTGGCCTGGCGCTTGTCAATCAACTCATTCATTCGTTTGCGCGCCGCAGGAGGGATGTCCTGATTGATCTTGAGCAGCAGCCTGGTTTCCGCTTCGGATAAATTGGGAGTTTCCTCTCTCGCTTTCAGCGCGAAGAGCTTGGCGACAAATCGCTCCAATTCAGGGCGCGGCAGTCGCAAGGCAGCGCTCAACAACTGGTCGTATTCAATTTGCACGTCGGACATAACGTTCAACTCCTTTGAAATGACGGACCAATGATAAGCCAATCCGGGCGGGATTGACTATCAGGTTGGAGGAAATATGCAAACACTCTGGCAAGACCTACGCTACGGCGCACGGATGTTGATGAAAAATCCCGGCTTCAGTTTGATTGCCGTGCTGACGCTGGCGCTCGGCATCGGCGCGAACACCGCCATCTTCACCATCGTCAATGCGGTGTTATTACGCCCGTTGCCCTATCCCGAATCGGAAAGGCTTGTGCAGTTGGGGCGCGCTTTCGCCGGCAGCGATGACGTCGGCTCGCTCAACGAGCCGAAGTTCGTCTTCCTGCGCGACCACGCTCAGTCGTTCGAGGCTCTCGCCGGGACTCAAGGAGGGCCGGAACTCTATCTGGCTGATGAGAGCCAGGCCGAATACCTCAGCGGCTTGTGGGTGACGGCGGATTTCTTCCGCACGCTCGGCGTGGCGCCGGCCAGCGGACGTGGCTTTACGGCGGAAGAGGACAGCCCCGCCGGCGAGCGCGTGGCGATTCTGGGCGACGGATTATGGCGGCGGCGCTTCGGGACGGACGCTGGGATGATCGGCAAAAAGATCACGCTCAACGGCGTCGCCTACACGGTCGTCGGGATTATGCCGCCCGGTTTTGAGTACTACGGCGCTCAGGATGTCATTCTGCCGATGCGCGTCAATCCAGCCAGTCGGCCGGCCAGCCGGAATGAGGGCTACAACTGGACGGTCATCGGGCGTTTGAAGCAAGGGGGCACGGCGGATCAAGCGCGCGCGGAAACGCTGCGGCTGTTCGACGAGTACAACGCCCTTCATCCGAGCCAGGGGAATGAGAAAGCGAAAGAAGAGCACCGGCTGATGATCTGGCGGTCGAACATGACGGTAGACGTTCAGAAGCTGTTGTGGATTCTGCTGGGCGCGGTCGGCTTCGTTTTGCTGATCGCCTGCGCGAACGTGGCCAATCTGCAATTGACGCGCGCGGCGGGGCGGCGGAGGGAAGTGGCGATTCGGATGGCGCTGGGAGGGCGCCGGCGACGTATTGTTCGTCAACTGCTGACCGAAGGCGTGATGCTGGCGCTCGTTGGTGGCGGCGCGGGACTGTTGCTGGCGGTCTGGGGGATGGAGGCGATTCTGGCATTGATTCCTCAGGGAATGCTTCCGCGCGCCGGGGAAGTCAATATGGATTGGCGCGTGCTCGTCTTCGCGTTGGGCGCGAGCCTGCTGACCGGCGTCGTTTCCAGTCTCGCCCCGGCGCTGCAAACGTTGCGCGTGGATGTGAATCGGAACCTCAAAGAAGGCGCGGGCAAAACCGGCGCTGAGCTTACGCGCGGGCGCTTGCGCGGCGCGCTGGTCGTCGTCGAAGTGGCGTTGGCGCTGGCGCTGACGGTGGGCGCTGGACTGCTGCTGCGGACTTTCGCAAATCTGCGTGGAGTCGAGGCTGGATTCGAGGCGCGCAATACGCTGACCTTCAATGTTTCGCCGAGGGGCAAGAACTACGACACCGTGGCGAAGATGAACGATTTTTATCGCCGCGCCCTGGAGCGATTCCGTAGCCTGCCGGGCGTCGAGGCCGCTGCGTTGACTAACAGATTGCCGCTCGACGGGTGGTTCAACCTCCCATACCGGCTCCCCCAGGAGAAGAACAAGTTCAGCGGCTCGGTGGAATATCGCCTGATCTCTCCCGATTATTTCAACGTGATGAAAATGTCGGTGCGGCGCGGGCGTCAGTTCAATGAAAGCGATGCGCCGGGCGCTGAACCTGTCATCATCGTCAACGAAGCGTTCGCGCGCAGGAACTTCGCCAACGTCGAGCCGCTCGGCCAGGAAGTGTACGTCTGCTGCGGCGAACGCGGCGATCTGGCGCTGCGCCGCGTCATCGGCGTGGTCAATGAGACAAAGCAGCGCAGCCTGAGCCAGGGAGCGCCGGCGACCGTCTTCATCCCCATCGGGCAGGTTACCGGTGAGATGAGGCAGTTGGCGCAGCAGGCGAGCTTCGTGTTGCGCACAACGGGCGAGCCGTTGGCGCTCGGCGCGGCGATCCGCAGCGAGTTGCGCCAACTCGATCCCGCGCTGCCGATCAGAAATTTGCGCTCGATGGAGCAGTTGGTGGGCCGCTCGGTCGCGCCGCAACGGTTCAACCTGTCCCTGCTCGGACTGCTGGCCGGTCTCGGCCTCGTCCTGGCGGCGGTCGGGATTTACGGCGTGATGGCTTACGGCGTGTCGCAGCGCGCGCAGGAGATCGGCCTGCGGATGGCGCTGGGCGCGCAAACGCGCGACGTGATGAAGCTGGTGGTGAAGCAGGGGATGGCGCTGGCGCTGATCGGCGTCGCGATTGGCTTGATCGCGTCGTTCGCGCTGACGCGGTTGATGAAGACCTTGCTGTTCGGCGTCAGCGCGACCGACCCGCTCACATTCATTGTGATCTCGCTGCTGCTGGCCTTCGTTGCTTTGATGGCCTGCTGGATTCCGGCGCGGCGGGCGACGAAGGTGGATCCGATGGTCGCGCTTCGCGCCGAGTAGCCGCGCGCGGCGACGACTTGCAATCGGGAGTTACAAGATTCGCTTGAGCTTGAAGTTGTCGGCCGTCGCCCAGGAGCCGCTCGCCACCGAACCCGAGGCCTTGAAATAGATCCCAACCTGGCTGACGCCGGCCGGGACGGTGAAAACCAGAATGACCTGATGGTTGCCGGAGTTGTTATAAAACTGCGCCGGCCCATCCGCGCCGGTGTCCCACTTTACGCTGAGGGTCGGGCGCGTTCGGCTATCGCTGTATACGTCGGCGCTGATCTCGTACGTCGCGCCAGCCGTCAATCGCACCAACTGAAAGACTGAAGAAGGAGAATAAATCGAGGTCGGCGTCAACCGCGCGGCCAGACTGCCGTCGGTGACGAACGATCCGTGAGTGAAGCTGACGGCGCCGCCGGTCATCCAATCCTGGCCGCCGCTTTCGAAGCTGGGATTGAGGATCGTCCCGTCGGTTGCCGGCGGCGGCGTGGGGGTTGGGGTTGGCGTGGGCGTTGGAGTCGGAGTCGGGGTCGCGCTGGGCGGAATCCAGGGCGAGGTCAGGTTATAGACGAAATTGGCTGTTTGGCTACCGTTTAAGTCATTGAACGTCGCATATCCGGGATTCGGGTAATAAGTTTTGAAGTTGATGGTCGGTCCGGTTGGCGGCGGTGTTACGCGGTAACTCCCGCCGCCAGGCAGGTTCCTGAACGAGTAATAGCCGTTGCGGTCGGTCAGCGCGCTGCCTGCCTGGGCGCCGGTCAGTGTGAGTCTGGCCCCGCTGATTGCGCGTCCGAAGGGGTCGGTGACGCGGCCCGTGATGTCGTAAAAGGCCGGCGGCGGCGTTTCGAACTTCGCGACGAAGACCTCCTGTTTGCCGGCGTTGCTCCGCTGGAACGCGCCAGGCGTGGTTGGAAATTGCGCGCCGCCCTGAACGGCCGGAGGATAGATGGCGCCTTGGTCCGGTGAATACGTATTGCCGCCAACATAAATGTTCCCCGCCGCGTCGACCGCCAGCCCCGCCGGAAAATCGGCGTCCGTAGCTCCCAGGTAAGTCGCGAAAAGCAGCGCCGTGCCGGCGCCGTTGAGCTTCATCAAGTAGGCGTCGAACTTGCCAGCGTTCGCGGTCTGGAACGCTCCCGGCGTGACCGGCAATGCCGGACCGTCTGTTGACACGGCGGCGGTGAGGTAAATGTTCTTTCCGCCATCCAGCGCGATCCGAAAGCCGCCGGCTTCGAGCAGCGTGGAAAAGACCAGCCCGCTCCCTTGCGGATTGAGCTTCAGCAGGAATGCATCTGAAAAACCCGTCCGTTCGGTTTGATAAGCGCCCGGCGTGGTCGGGAACGGCGCGGGGGACTGGCTTTGACCCGCCACGTACAACGATCCCGTGATATATGCGTGTCCGGCCTCATCAACAGCAATCCCGTGGGCGTCCTCCTGATCCGCAGTTCCGATGTAGGTGGAATAGAGCAGCGCCGAACCGGACGGATTGAGTTTCGCCACAAACGCATCCAGGCTTCCACCCCGCGCGGTTTGATAGGCGCCCGCTGTCACGGGAAACCCGGTATCAACGCCAAAAGACGGCGCGAGGGTCCGCCCTGCCACGTAGACATTCCTGCTCGCATCCAGGGCAATGTCGAAGATGTCGTCCACGCCGCTTCCGCCGAGCAAAGTCGAATAAATCAGTCCGGGCGCGCCCGCCGTAACGGTGCTGAAGGCGGCGACAAAAGAGTCTGAGATTCCGCCGCCGTAATTTCTCTGATATGCAGCCGGGGTGGTTGGGAAGCTTGCCCCGCTGACGTTGCCGGAGTTGGTGAAACCGGCGATGCAGGCGACGCCGGCCGAACCCAACGCAATCGCAAATCCGTCCTCGGAAGCGGCGCTGCCAAACAAAGTGGAATAGAGCAGTGTCGTTCCGTCCGGACTCAGTTTGGCCAGGAATGCATCGCGCCCGCCTGCGCTGTTGCGCTGGTACGCGTTGGACGTGGTCGGGAACGCCGCAAGATTGTTCGGAACCTCGAGCGCGTTGGTGGAGCCTGTCACGTAGGCATTGCCCTGGCCATCCACCGCAATGTCATACCCGTAATCGAAATAACCGCCGCCGAGGTAGGTCGAATAAAGCAGCGCCGTGCCCGCGCTGTTCAATTTCGCGATGAAGACGTCGCTCGCTCCGCGGTTGGCGGTTTGATACGCGCCGGGCGTGATGGGAAAAGGCGGGTCGCCGAATTGGTAGGGAGAACTGGTGTAGCCGACCACATACGCATTGCCAAACGCATCAATCGCCAAATCGCGACAGATGTCTTCGCCGGTCGAGCCGATCAGGGTTGAGTACGCCAGTACCGGATCAATGACCAATTCCTTCTCTGCGTCGTATGGCCCGATCGCGAATCCGATGGTTTGATCCGGCCAAATCCGATAGCCGCCTTCGATCTTCCGCTTCTCGCCTTCGACGATCTGATAGATGACCGGTTCGCGCTGGCGCAACTCGCCCGCGCTCGTGTCCAGCGCCAAATCGCCATTGGCCTTGATCCGCGGTTTCTGCGCTCCGTCGAAGCGCAGGCGGATCCGGTTCGGATCGGCGCCCGGCGCGAGGATAAAGTCGTATTCGAGGCGCCCCTGGTTGCCGTAAAAGACCAGACTCGTTCCGGCGTAGACTTCGTCATAACGCACGCGATGGAACGTGGGGACGCCGGTCCGCCATTTCGCCGGATCGGCGCCGAGAAAATAGTTGACGGCCCCGGGCAGCCGTTCCTCGCCCGCCAGCCGGGTTTGCGGCTTGGAGCCGATGATCTTCATCCGCACCCTGGCGGCTCCGGCGCCGCCAGCATTTCGCAGGTCCATCGTTACTTCGTCAGGCTTGAGTGAAAGAGAATAGCCTTTGCCACGGGCCACGAATTTGACTTGGTCTCCGGCTTGCCCACAATTAGTCTCGAAGCTGAGAGGCAATTGTCCGTAGCCTTCCAACAGCCGAGCCTTCGTCGTCTGATCCGGCTTTGTGGCGGCGATTTTTGATCCGCCCGCGGTTTCAGGCAACGAGCGTCGAACGGCCGTCATAGCGCCGATCGTCAGCGTGAGAATGCAAAAACAAGCGAATGCCAGTGAGCGATTTAGCCAGGGCTTGGGGTTAGAGATGTTGACCATGGTGAACCTCCAATTTCACTTCGAGGGGCAGTCGTCCGCGAAAAGAATCAACGGTCGGATTTCGGTTCAAATGAGCTGTCGAAAAAGAATAAGGTCTATCTGGCGTGAAGACCTGTGGTGAGCGTCCTTAACGGGGTTGGAACTGCTCTGGAATAGGAGGGCAATCTTGCACTCGCCAAACAGAAATGTCCAGAATAAAGGTCGCGAAGAATGACGAACGGCCAGGCGTTTCAAAGGCTTTCGCCGCGTTCATCCCGATTTCGGAAAACCGGAATCCCAACAACGAACACAGCCTTGATGCCTGTTGTGGCTTAAATGCAGTGCAATCAAGGCGCTCGTTGTGGCACGAGGTTTGGTATGGCTTGATGAACCCTTTTTTTGCCCATTTCTCGGAGGACGTGTCTGCAAACCTAGTTACCAGACCTGCGCGACGGCGCGCGAATGTTGATGAAGAGGAGACAAACCATGAGGAAGCATCTACTGCCAGCCCTTTTGGCTGGTTTGATCAATCCGTTTCTCTTCGCTGCCTGTTTCGGCGCTCAGGCCAGCGATATTTCCGGGACCTGGGTATTCTCCATCACGATGGAAACCGGAGCGCCGAACAGTGAGGAAACCCTCGCTTTGAAACAGCAGGGCGAGAAGGTCACGGGACTTTACCTGGGCCCGTTCGGAGAGAAAGAGGTCACGGGCAGCGTGACCGGCAATACGGTAGTGATTGTGGTTGAAGTCTTCAGGGACAATCGAACCGTGAAAGCCACCTACAACGGAACGATTGAGTCCCCGGTCAAGCTGGCGGGCGCGATCGAGTACGTTGGCGACCCAGGCGCGCGGGGAAAGTGGACAGCGGTCAAGCGAGACCCTAACGTCAAGGGCAAAGCCGGCGAAGTCTTCATCGAACCGGCGACGTTGACCTCTCCTGAAACCGGGACTGTCCACTTCCAGTTGGGGACGTTGTACGTGCCTGAAAACCGCGCCGATCCGAACAGCCGCATTATCGGTGTGGGCTTTGCGCGCTTCCGAGCCTCGCAGCCGACGGGCGCGCCGCCGACGTTTCATCTGCCCGGCGGCCCCGGAGGCTCCTTGCTGACGGGATTGAAACAGAGCAATCGGCAACTTGTGCGCTGGTTAAAGCTCATCGCCCAATACCGCCGCGTCGGCGACGTGGTGTTCGTTGATCAGCGGGGCTTCAGCGAACGCGGCGACCGCCTGATGTTCAAATATCGCACGCCGGAAGAGCCGCTCAATCAACCAACGAGTCTGGCCCGCTCCACCGCCGCCTTCGTCGAGATGGCGCGCGCCGCCGTAGCGGAGTTTGCCGGGAAGGGAATTGATCTGCGGGGCTACACCGTCAAAGAGCTTGCCGACGATGTCAACGACCTACGACGGGCGCTGGGCTACGACCGGATCACGCTGGTTGCAACCAGCTTCGGCTCGCAGTGGAGCTTCGCGATCATGCGCCGCCATCCCGACATCGTGATGCGGGCGTTGTTGTCGGGAATCGAACCGCTCGATTACGGGTACGACATGCCGTCGCACGTCTTTGCGGCGGTGCAGCGAATGTGGTGGGAGGCGGAGAAAGACCCGCGCTTCAAACCCTACCTGCCGGAGGGTGGACTGGCGGCGGCGGCGCGCGAAGTCTTGCGACGGCTGGATCGCGCGCCAGTGAAAGTGACGGTGAAAGTGAAAGATCCGAAGACGGGCGAGATGCCGGTGATCACTTTGGGGCCGGAAGATTTTCGGCGAAGCTTTCCGATGGGAACCAACGGTCCAGCCTCGCTGCTCGCGCTCTACCACGAACAGTATGACCGGTGGGCGTTTTCGGCGTTGGCTGGACGCCGGAGCCGGGAAACGGAGTTCCCGCTGATCGGCGCGTTGATTGACACGAGCTTGGGGGTGACGCCGCGCCGCGAGCACCTGCTGCGAACGGACGCCGGGACTGAGTTTCTGGGGCAATGGAATTTCGACAGCTATCTGGCCACGAAAGACATCTGGCCGACTGCGGACGTGGGCGACGAGTTCCGCACCGAGGTTGTGAGCCGCATCCCGGTGGTTTTCGCGCAGGGCGATTGGGACACTTCGACGCCGGTGGAAAATGCCTTGAACATCGCGCCGTATTTTCCGAACGGGCGGGTGATGATCGCCACGCACGGCGGCCACGGAGTGATCGAGCCGATAGCCGAAAACCTGCCGGAGGTGTTTGAGACGCTGCTGGAGTTTCTGCGGACAGGCAGCACAGCCAATCTGCCAGCGCGGGCGCCGCTGCCAGCGCCGAAATTCATCGCGCCGGATTTCCCGCCGCCAGCCGCGAAAGCGCGACCGTGAGAGAGCGGAAAGAAGATCATCAATTCATGGAAACCTTCACGCGAGCAGCGCATTGATGACATGCCCATGCACGTCGGTCAGGCGGCGTTGAATGCCGTTGTGGTAGAAACTCAGCTTTTCGTGGTCTATGCCGAGCAGGCGCAGGATCGTGGCGTGGATGTCATAGACCTCCGTCGGGTGGTTGCGGTCACGCGGCTTGTAACCCCACTCGTCGCTCTCGCCGTAGGTGACGCCGCCCTTGATCCCGCCGCTGCAAAGCCAGTTGGTGAAAACATACGGATTGTGGTCACGGCCCGCGCCGCCCTGACTTGACGGCATCCGGCCAAACTCAGTCGTCCACAGAATGACGGTGTCTTCGAGCAATCCGCGTTGCTTGAGGTCTTGAATGAACGCCGCGCAACCGCGCGCCATCCCGGCGGCGAGCGGCCCGTGATCCTGGCGAATGTTTTCGTGCGAATCCCAGTTGCGGCGCGGGAAGCTGTTGTCGTTGCCGCTCCACACCTGGACGAAGCGCACGCCGCGTTCGAGCAGCCGGCGCGCTGCGAGGCATTTCTGAGCGAAGTAAAACGTCTCTTCTTCGTCGTTGATTTCCTTCGGCCACGTTCGCGGGCCGCGATCCAAACCATAAAGTTTCAAGACGTGCTCCGGCTCGGCCTTGAGGTTCAGCGCTTCGGGCGCGGCGAGTTGCATTCGGGCGGCGAGTTCGTAGCTGCGGATGCGCCCTTCCAGCCGTTGGTCGCCTTCGCGCGTTGCGGCGTGGGCGCGGTTGATCTCCGCCATAAATTTTTGCGCCGCCGCTTCGCTCTCGCGTGTGATGTAGCCGCCGGTTTTGTGCGGAAAGAGATCGGCGACTGGCGACTCGCTGCCGGGGTAGATCACCGTGCCGCTGTGTTCGGCGGGCAGGAAAGCCGCGTCCCAGTTCTTCACGCCGTTCGAGGGAAAGCCGCGATGATCGGGCAGTACGACGAAGGTTGGCAGGTTGTCATTCATCGAGCCGAGGCCGTAGCTGACCCAACAACCCGCGCCGGGGAAGCCGGGCAGCAGAAAGCCGGTCGTTTGCAGCAGCGTGGCCGTGCTGTGGACGCCGGATTTGCTGACCATATTGTGGACGAAGGCGATGTCATCGACGACCTTGCCGAGCGCGGCTACAGGTTCGCCGAGCAGCTTGCCGCATTGGCCGTAGGGCTTGAAATCCCACACGGGTTTGAGCCACGGTCCGAGGCCGTCCTGGAACGCCTCGACGTGTTCGCCGAAATCGCTCGGTTGCCCGTGGCGCTTTACTAACTCAGGCTTGAAATCGAAGAGATCGAGATGGCTTGCCGCGCCGGCCATGAAAAAATGAACAACGCGTTTGGCTTTAGCTTGATGACGAAGTTTGGGGTTTTGTCCCAATGCTTCGTCACGCGCGAGCATTGCAGCCAGCGCGAGACTGCCGAGACCGCCGCCTGATTGCCAGAGGAATTCGCGGCGCGTCAGCAGGCGGCGAAGCGGTTGATGATGAAAAGGCGAGTTGGTGTTCATAACATTGACAATCGTGGCGGCTGGCGCGATAAGAACCGGGTACTCGAATAACCCTTCGGCAAAGGAGCGATGATCATGAAATCCTCTGACCAACCCGGCTTCATCCCGCCTCACGGCAATTATCGAGAGCTGCTTTCCTACCAGAAAGCGGAAGTGGTTTACGACCTGACGTTTCGTTTTTGCGAGCGTTTTCTCAAACGGGGCGACCGCACTATTGATCAGATGGTTCAAGCCGCCCGCTCCGGAAAGCAAAATATCGCGGAAGGCAGCAAAGCCTCCGGGACCTCGAAGGAGATGGAGATCAAACTCACCAACGTCGCCCGCGCCAGCCTGGAAGAACTCCTGGTTGATTACCAGGACTTTCTGCGGGTGAGGGATTTGCCCATCTGGTCAAAAGACTCCAAAGAAGCGCAATACGTCCGCAAGCTCGGCAGACAACAGCCAATGACTTTTGAGATTTTCCGTGAATTATGCGAAACCCGCTCCGCCGAAGTCGTCGCCAACATTGCCCTCTGTCTGATTCACCAGACCAACTATCTGCTCGATCAACAGATCCGACGGCTGGAACAGGATTTCATCAAGGAAGGCGGATTGCGTGAGCGCATGACCCGCGTGCGGCTACAGTATCGGAAGCGGAATGAATGAGGCTTATGGGACCTATGGGACTTATGAGTCCTATAAGTCCCATAGGTCCCATGATTTCAGTGTTTACGCAAATCGCCATTCTTGCCGCTCACTTTGAGCGTCTTCAAATTGGGATCAGCCTTGATCTCGGCTTCCGTGAACAGAATTCTCCGCCACTTTTTCGCGGAAAAAAGCTCCGTCTGGTCATAGTAAAGCGGCGAAGCCGGATCGCCCGATTGCGAATAAGTCAGGAAAGCCTGCGCGCGCGGCCCTTGCGCCGTGTATTCCAGCGCCATCACAAAACTGCTGCCGCGATTGACCGGATAGCCGTCTTTCGTCAGGAAGCGGCTGCCTCTGATCCTTTCCGGCCTGGCTTCCGGTTCGAGCGTCGTGCCGTTCGCGGCGTAGTTGACGAAGTTCGCGATCCCGTCATACCCGCCTTCGCCGCCGTGGATCGGGATGCGTCCGCCGTTGCGGTCGCTGAATTGCAGCTTGCCGAGTGGCGTGTCGATCGCAATGCCCGCCTGCGCCAGCAATTGCGTGGCGCGCGCCAGTTTGAGCAATGATTCGCCGTTTTTATCCGGCGTCAGCGTGTGCGGCGTGCCAACCGGATCGGTGGGGTTGAACGCGCGCTGCCACAACGCGCCATCTTTCTGTAATTCCGCCGGTTCGTATTGCGTGATGAATTCGCGCCAGAGCACTGCGCCAACGCTGCTGGTTTCATAACGCCCATCCCAGGCTGCAAGAATTCCGCAAGCCTGCCGCAGATCGACCGCCTGCCCATCGAGCGTGACCGACGGCGTGGCTTGGCAGCGTTTGACCAGTTCGCCGCGCGCCAGTTCCGCCGACAGGCTGCGATTGCTGAGCACGGTGGCGGAGAGTTCGTCGAGCGTGAATTTGCCGTCTTTGCCGGCGGGGCCGTCCGGACGCAGGTCGTCGAGCAACAACACGTTCATCCGCGTGCGCAACGAACGCGCCGTGCCTTCGGCGCCCTGCAACGGTGAGAACCCGGTCAGCAACTGGCGCGGGTTGGCCAGCCAGAAACTGTCGTTCGCGTTGAAGACGAAATCCTTCCGCTCCAATTGTGGCATGCGTGAATAAGGAATCACTCCAGGACGCGTCGTCGCGTCATCGGCCCATTCATAAAGTGAATCGCTACCGTCGAGCAAAACCAGTCCGCGATCCCACGCCGTCCGGGTGAGCGGATCACTCTCTCTGCGCTTAATCCAGGCCGCCAACGCAGCGGGTTTCAAATTCGGCGTCGCCGAGGTGTCGGCGTACCACGCGCGTCCGTCGGCGCTGGCGGCAATCGTATTGACCCACGGCATCGCGTTGTATTTCGCGTGCGCCTCTTTGAACTCTTCCAGGCTGCGCGCCCGATTCATCGCCATCCATTGCGCTCGGGACGAGACGTTGTTCGCATTGGCGTCGCGGATTGTCACCGCGCGCTTGGCTGTCCAGCCGAAGCCGGGGAAATTCAACACCGGACCGTAGTGGCTGAAAAAGACGCGCCGTTCGACCTGTTTGACGGTTCCATCCGTCTGGCGCACCGCGACACTGATGACCTTGCTCGTCATCTCGCGTTCCTTGCCGTCGTACAAATAGCGGGTTGGATTGCCCGGCGCGAGCTCGAGCGTGTAAAGCGTGAAGCGTTTGCCCGCCGAGACCGTGTGCGTCCAAGCCACCGCGCGATTGAAGCCAATCGCCACGCCCGGCATGCCCAGCAAGCCCACGCCATACACATCCAGTTGGCCCGGAATGACCAGATGCTTCTCCCAGAACCGATTGGAGCCGGCCCACGGGTAATGCGGATTCGCGAGCAACATTCCGCGCCCGCTGGCCGAACGTTCCGCGCCGATTGCCCAACCATTGCTGGCTTGTTCAAAGTCAGGAATGCCGGCTTGCTCCGCTCGCGCCGTTTCGTTTTTCGGCGGCGTCGCGGTGGCGATCATGTCCGCGAAATTGACGCTGGTGACGACGATGCTTTGGTTGTACGCAATCAAATCTTCCGCTGTGATCGGGAAGACCCATTCCTTACCGCGACACCAGCCGGTCACGCCGTTCGCGCCGACTTCGCTCAGATATTGGTTATAACCGGCGACGTAGCCTTCGACCATTTCACGCTGCTCTTTGGGCATGGATTGAAGCATCGAACGCGCCTGTTCATAAATGCCCAACGCCCGAAAGGCGAGGTCGCTGTTGAGGTGGCGGTTGTTTTCGCCGGGGCCGAAATAGCGCGCGCGTTCGCCTCTGGCCTTCACCACCTGATCGGCCAGCGAGCAGAGATGATCCTGCGCAAAGGCGTAGCCTTCGCCGAAGCCCAGGCTGCCCATGTCTTTGGCCGTAATGTGCGGGATGCCGTGACTGGTGCGGCGAATTTCAGCCGAGTAGCGCGGCTGCGATTGCGAAGCGGTCTCAGTCAACAGCGAAGCGCCAAACAGCGCCAAACCGCATAGAATTCCGAATGCAAACCAGGTACGAGCGGACGAAATGAATCGAACCACGAGCATGATGTTAGCCTCCTTGCGGACGAGTGAATTGGATTGAAGATGCGCGGAATATAAAACACCTGGCGGATTGCGGCAATCATCGGCAGGCCCGACTCGCCGCTCACTTCACCGGGACAGACGCCGGAGCGCCCTTGTCCTTCACGAAAAAGACCAGGAACTTCGCCGGTTGGGTGTTACTCGCATTCTTCGAGACAGAATGGATATCGTCGGGCGATTCGTAAAACGTCTGGCCCGGTCCCAGCGTTGTCTCTTTCCCGCCTTCGACCTGCATGACGACGGAACCTTCCAGCACGTAAACGAAGGTGTGCGCGTTATGCCGATGCTTGCTGGACGAAGCGCCCGGCGCATATTCCACAGTGAGCATCACCGCTTCCTTGCCGGCCAGTCCGGCCAACTCCTTCGTTATGAGCGGGGTGATTTTTGGATTCTGAGCCACAGTCTCTTTCACCAGGCGCGGAGCACCCGTCGGATTCTCAGCCACAGATGGCGCCGCGAAGAGGCATAGCGATCCTATCAAAGCCAGGCGCATCGCTACGTGATGTTTCATTTGGTTTTCTCCTGTTCAATTTATGTTGCGGCAGGTTGCAACCTCACAACCGTTTCAATCTACAAACGCGAATTCATTCAGATTTAACAGCGCGCGGCACAGGTTCGGCAGCCCGTGGTCTTGCGCGAAGGCGATGAACTTCCTGCGTTCGGCAGCGTTCGGCGCGCGACCGAAGGCCAAAGAGTGCGCGCGTTCGATCTGCTTCAACAGATCGTTCGGTATTTCCCGCTGCAAACGCTCAGCGAAATGCCGCGCCTGCGTGGTCATAAAACCGTTGTTGAGCAAAGCCAGGGCTTGCAGCGGCGAGAGGCTTTCGTTGCGCTTGTCCACGCGCATCGAAGGGTCGGCGCAATCGAGAGCAGTCATCCACGGCTGCGTCTGCGAGCGAACAATGAAGCGGTAGATCGAGCGCCGCCACGTCTTCGGGTCGTCGGGATCAGCCAGGCCGTATTCGTAATGCGGCGAATGCTCAGGGCGTTCGATCACAAAATCCTGCCAGCCCGGTCCACCCATCGTCAGGTCGAGTTTGCCGCTCACCGCGAGCACGGCGTCGCGCACGGCTTCGGCTTCGAGCTTGCGGCGGTTCTGACGCCAGAGCAGCGCGTTGCCGGAATCAATGGATTGCGGATTGCGGCCCTTGGTTGTGGATGATTGCGGGTTACTTGATTGCCGATAAGTCGCGCTCATCACGATCAGCTTGTGCAGTTTTTTGAGCGAACCGCCGCTGTCGCGAAACTCGGCGGCGAGCCAGTCGAGCAGTTCAGGATGCGAAGGTCGCGCGCCGTTGCGGCCAAAATCATTCGGCGTCGTTACGAGACCCGCGCCGAAGTGATACTGCCACACGCGATTGACGATGCTGCGCCACGTCAGCGGGTTCTGCGGATCGGTGACCCAGCGGGCGAGCGCGGCGCGGCGCTCGCCTTCCGGCGCGTCTTTCGGCAAAACAAAACGCGCGGGCTGAAACGAGAGCATCGAGAGCGCGCCGGGGCTGACCTCGCGGCCAGGATGCGTCACCTGCCCGCGCGCGAGCAGAAAGATCGGGCGCGGCTTGCCGCCATTGGCGCCAGTGCCGCGAAAGTCGCCCACGCCGTAATGAACCGTGCCGGCGTAGACCACTTCTGGTTGCGGAAACTCCTTCAGCTTTTCTTTCAACTGCGCGAGTTCGGCGTTGATGCCGTCTCGTTCGACGCGCGTCTCCGGCTTCATCGCGGCGTCCACAAGCTGAGCGCGCTTTGCCCGCAACGCCGCGACTTCCGCTGCGTTGTCGGTTTTCTTCGCGGCCTCGGCGATCTCGGCGTCGAGCTTCACGACGACATCGCCCGCTGCTTTCGCGGCGTCACGTTCGATGATGCGCTTGCGTTCGGCGATCTCGCGCTGGCGGCCATCGGGTTGGTTGAAGCGCGCGGTCATCGCCGGGTCGAGGAAGTATTTCTTGTCCGCCCGGTCAAGCGCCGCGAAGACGGCCTGCAACGAGTAATAATCTTCCTGCGAGACCGGGTCGAATTTGTGGTTGTGACATTGGGCGCAGTGGACGGTGACGCTGGTGAACGTGCCCATCGTGTTGGCGACCATGTCGTCGCGGTCGAGGTGGCGCGCGATCTTGCCGTCGGTCTTCGTTTCGGGCAATTCGGCGTGACCGATGAAATCCCACGGCCCGGCGGAGATGAATCCCAGCGCCACGACGCCATCGCGTGTGCCGGGATAAAGCGCATCGCCCGCGATCTGCTCCTCGACGAAGCGCGCGTAGGGTTTGTCTTCATTCAGTGCGCGGGTGACGTAATCGCGGTAAGGCCAGGCGTTCGGCCTCGGTTTGTCTTTGTCGTAACCGTGCGTGTCGCCGTAGTGGACGACATCCAGCCAATGTCGCGCCCAGCGCTCTCCGTAACGCGGCGATTGCAACATCTCATCCACCAGCTTCTCGTAAGCTCGCGGATCACGGTCATTCACAAACCGCCGCGCACGTTCAGGCGTCGGCGGCAAACCGAGCAAGTCGAAAGACAAACGCCGGATCAACGTGCGGCGGTCTGCCTCCGGCGACATCCGCAGGCCAACTTGTGCGAGCCGCGCCGAGATGAACGCATCAATGCTGTTTCGGATTTGAGATGTCGGATTTGAGATTTTCGTCGCTGGGGGAACCGCTGGCCGCTTGATTGGCTGCCAAGCCCAATGCCGAGGCAGATTATTCTCCCCGTCTCTCCGTCTCTCCGTCTCTCCGTCTTCTTCCGGCCACACGGAGCCTGCGTCAATCCACGATTTCAGCCGCGCGGCCTCGGCGACGCTCAATCGCTCTCCCACCGGTGGCATCCGTTCGTCATCGCTTTGCGCGACGACTCGTTGATAGAGCCGGCTCCCCATCGCGTTACCGGCCACAATCACTGGCCCGTTCTGACCGCCGCGCAGGGCAAACGACTTCGCGTCCAGCCGCAGCCCGCCCATCTGCCGCTGCTCGCCGTGGCACGCCAGGCATCGCTCAGCCAGGATCGGACGGATGTCCCGGTCAAACGAAACTTGCGGGGAGAGCTTCGCCGAGGGCGCGGCGGGCGCCAACCACGCGAATGCCGTGAGCAGGAGGATAGTTATTTTCGCAATCCTTGTGTTCATTGTTTCGGCGTCATTCCGGAATGCGTGTGCCCGGAATGCGTGTGCCCGGAATGTGTGTGTCCGGAATGTGTGTGATGGACGTTCAACCGCAAGACGGCGCGGAGTATAATCCCCTCCCAATTATTGCGGCAATCGGTTTACGCCCAACATTGTCATCTGGAATTGATCAATTGAAGCGTTCTCTTCCCAACGTAAACAGGAGGGTGTAGGATTCGCCTCGCTATATCCAATCAAACAAACTCAGAACCGGTCGAAGAAGATTCGCTCTCTTGCGGTTGAAGTGTTTCGACTTCGACGCTAGCTACGGGGGAAAAATGAAAAGAACGACGACATTGACTTGCTTGTTGCTGTCATTCTTTTGCGTCGCGCTGGCCGCAGTAACTTTGCGCCAGGCAAACGCGCAAACCAGCGCAAAAGGGAAGTCGGGCAAAGAGGTGTACCGTGGCAACATCACCTACATCGGCGGGCCGCGCACCATCACAGACTTCTTCACGCTGACCATCAACAGCTACACGCCGGATAATGATATCCGCCGCTTCACCGACATACTTCGGAACGAAGGGCGGGGCGATTTCTGGGATGCGCTTGGCAAAGAGAAGCGCGGCACGATCCAGGTCGGCAACCAGTTGGGGTTGGACCTTAAAGCGGTCTGGGTGACGCAAACGGAAGAAGGACGCAAAATTTCGGCGCTTGCCGAGCGATGGCTGGGATTCGGCGAAGTACGCCGCGGCACGCGTTCGGTGGATTACCCCTTCACCTACGTCGAACTCTGGGTTGAAGAGGACGGAGACGTGGAAGGGTCATTGTTCCCTGCCGCCCGGGTGCGGGCCAAAAGCGGAAATACCATCGAGATCGAAAACTTCGGCATCTATCCGGCGCGGCTGACCAACATCAAACAGCGCAAAAAATAGGAGGAGATAACGCGATGTCAGAAAAAAAACGTAACGCGAATAATTCAAACCAGAGATTGTCCCGCCGGCAATTTCTCAACCAGGCTGCCGTCGCTGGCGCGGTCGCGTTTTCCGCGCCGGCCATCGTTCGTGGCCGAGACCTGAATGGCAAGCTGAATCTGGCGATCATCGGCGCTGGTGGACGCGGCGAGGCCAATCTTCGCGGCGTCCAATCCGAGAACATTGCGATCCTGTGCGACGTCAACGAAATAGGCTTGAACGCCGCCGCCGAACGTCATCCTCAGGCTCGCAAGATCGTTGATTTCCGCAAGGTCTACGATCACGCCAAAGAATTCGACGCGGTGGTCATCAGCACCGCCGAGCACACGCACGCGTTCGCCACGCTGCCAGCTTTGCAACTCGGCAAACACGTCTACTGCGAAAAGCCGCTGACGCACAACATCTGGGAAGCGCGCGTCATCCGCGAAGCGGCGGCGAAAGCCAAAGTCGCAACCCAGATGGGAACGCAGATTCACGCTGGTGATAATTATCGCCGCGTAGTCGAACTGATCCGGACCGGAGCAATTGGCGCCGTCGCTGAAGTCCACGTCTGGGTCGGTCGCGCCTGGGGATTGCACGCCAGCGAAGAGGAAGCGAAAGCGGCTGGCGACATCGTGTTCGTTCAGAACCGCCCGGCGACGCCAGACCCTGTCCCTGCGACTCTGAATTGGGAGTTGTGGCTGGGGCCAGCGCCGTCGCGCCCGTTCAACAACGTCTACTTCCCAGGCCCGAAATGGTATCGCTGGTGGGATTTCGGCAACGGCACGATGTCTGATCTTGGAAGCCATTGGATTGACCTGCCGTGGTGGGCTTTGAAACTCGATCATCCATTGACGATCGAAGCCGCTGGTCCAGCGCCGCACCCGGAGATCGCTCCCGCGTCAATGAAAGTCACTTACCGCTACGGCCAGCGAGGCGCGCTACCGCCAGTCCAACTCATCTGGTATCAGGGAACATACAAACCGCAAATCTGGAAAGACGGCGGCATCCCGCAATGGAACAGCGGCGTTCTCTTCGTCGGCGACAAAGGCATGTTGCTCTCCGATTACAGCAAACACGCATTGCTGCCGGAAGCCAAATTTGCGGAGTTTCTGCGCCCTGAGCCGTTCATCCCGAAATCGCTGGGCCATCACGCCGAATGGATTCACGCCTGCAAAACCGGCGCGCCCACGACCTGCAACTTCGAGTACGCGGGTTGGCTGACCGAAGCCAATCACCTCGGCAACGTCGCGTTCCGGGCTGGGAAAAAGTTGGAGTGGGATGCGAAGAAGCTGCGCGCGACGAATGCGCCGGAGATCGAGCCGTTGATCCGCCGCAAGTATCGCAAGGGTTGGAAACTGACCTAAGCTAATTTTCAAAACTCATTTCAGGCTGGTAAAGCAGGGGAATGAAGGCAAGGGAATGAATGGAGTTGGCCATAACTGCCATTCCCCTGCCTCCATTCCTTTGCTTGCAAAATCTCGGCCTTATCTTCTCAGCCTCCAAAAGGCCATGCCTCCGTCCAGCGCCGCCGCAATGCGTTGCCGTTGCCCCGGAGCCTGGTTGTTGCGCATCAGGTCGTAAATGTCGTGCAGCAACGCCTCGGCCTGCGCGAAATACGAATGCCCCAGCAGATCAAGATCGAAATCCGGCACGGCCACCGTATCCACTCCGGGCGCGACGGTGTAAGGCAGGTAATATCCGGCGCGCGGCGCATCGTGAATCTTTGACGACAGATGCACCGGCAGGTCGCCGTCCGAAGCGTAGAGCGTCGTGCGTTCGGCGTGGTCGGGATAAAGCCGCGCCAAATCCAGAAACAGATCGCGGTCTACGTCGGGCGCGGCGAGGAAAACCTGGCCGAATTTCACTTTGCCGCGCATTTCGGCGTTGGCCGCGATGCGTTGCAAGGCGCGCAACAAACCGCGATTGCCCATGCTGTGCGCGATGACGTGAATCTTCTCGGCTCCGCAATTGGCGGTGAATTCGACCAGAAAGTCGGTGATCGAGCGTTCGCTGGCTTCGATGCTGGCTTCGTCCGCCGGATAAGCCGCCACACTGCCGCGCGAAGGCCAACTGAAGAAAGCCGTCGCGGGCGATTTCAAATCCACGCCGATTTGCGCCGCGCGGATGGCCGCGCCTTCAAACGTCACGTTGTACCCGTGCAGGAAAAACAGCGCCTGTCCGGGTTCGCCATCTTTGAGCGCGTCGCCGAGTTTTTGTCGAAGCTCTGTGAAAAAGGCGTCGCGTTCCAGCCCGATGATTTGTTGAATCCGCAGTTGGTCGTCGCGCAGATCACGGCGCTTCAGCTTCTCCCAAAAACTCGACCCCGTTTGGCCAAACCGATGCGCTTCGGGCACGTGAACGTCTACGCGGCCACGAGTGATGCGGTCGTGACGCTCGCTGGTGAATCCAGTTGCCCCCGCCGCCGGTTTGCGGTTGGTTCCGAACCAGACGGGATAGACCACGCCGTCGGCGACAGCCGCCTCGCCGCCGCGTTCGATGGGGTGATCAACGCCTCTGACGTGCGGGCTGGGAGCGGCGGGCAGTGTTGCCGACGTGAGCTTCAACTGCTCCATCAACGCGCGGACACGACGTTCCGTGGCGTCGCGTTCCGCCGTCTCGGTCGCCAATCGTTGCAGGATGATTCGTTCGAGTTCCACGGCGCGCAAACGGTTTCCGGCGCGGACGGCGATTTCGAGTTCGGCCAGCAATTCGGCCAGCGGGCGTTGGGGATTATTGGATGTTGGCATGGTGAATAAGCTCCTCGGTCTCTTCGTCGCGTAGCGACGGTCAGAATCTAGCCCTGTGGTTTATGGTCTTTTGAAGAATAACTGCAACAACACCAGCCCAAATCCCACCAACGGCAGTTGGTGGATGTTTCAAGTCCAACCTACCGAGACGACCTCTTCTCCCAAATCCCACCAACGGCAGTTGGTGGATGTTTCAAGTCCAACCTACCGTCTTCTCCCGAATCCCACCAACGGCAGTTGGTGGATGTTTCAAGTCCAACCTACCGAGACGACCCCTTCTCCCGAATCCCACCAACGGCAGTTGGTGGATGTTTCAAGTCCAACCTACCAACACGACCTCTTCTCCCGAATCCCACCAACGGCAGTTGGTGGATGTTTCAAGCCCAACCTACCGAGACGACCTCCTCTCCCGAATCCCACCAACGGCAGTTGGTGGATTGTTCAAGTCCGGCCTATTCGCGCTCACTCAGCCAGTGTTTGATCAAGGCTGTGGTGTATGCCCCGCGAGTCCCGGCGTAAGCCGACGCTTGCCAGAGTTGATCCACGTCTGCTTCGATCAAGGCTAGCGGCTGATATTTGCCGATGTAATACTGCCCGTTGTTCAACAATGCCAGCGCGCACTCGGCGATGCTCATCTTCGGCGTGATCCTGACCAGCAGATGCGCGTGATCCGGGACGATGGTCATCTGGTCAATCGCGAAGCCGCGGCTCTCCGCCACCTTCAACCAGTATTCGCCGAGCGTCTTGCCAAGTTCCGATCCAAAGACTCCCCGACGATAGCGAGTAGCGAAGACCAGATGGTGGTTCAGCTCGAAGGCCGCGTGCGCAACCGACAAACTCACCGGCTCTTTGGCTCGGTAACGATAGATCGGCGGCCTCACCCGTTTATCGTAGCCGTGATGCTCCGATTGCTGATGCAGGTACTGTTTGACAATCGAGAGCGGCACACGCCCGACGCCGCGCGCCAAATAACCTCGCGCCCACAGCGGCGCGGCCAATCCCAACTGCCGGTTGCATTCGCGCGAAGAGTTCGCCTTGATGGTTTGAATCGCGGTGGAGACCACTTGCTCCGGACGCAGGCTGAGCAAACACCGGACGTGATCGGGATAGACCTGGCTCTCGAGCAGATGGTAATCGTGGCGTCGGCAGATTTCAGCGAGCGAGGCCGCCAGCGTCTCTGCGTTTCGGTCTTCGGCAAAGCATTCGCGGCGACGATGCGTGCGAAAACAGAGGTAGTAGTGAAGCTGATAAGCCCAGTTCAGAGTTGTAAAAGGGGCGACTTGCATGCGGCAGAGAGTAAAACCAACGTTCGGAAGAAACAAGGCCTCTGGAGGCTGGACTTGAACTATCCACCAACTGCCATTTAGGTTGGACTTGAACTATCCACCAACTGCCGTTGGTGGGATTTGGGAGAAGCCTTCGTGTTAGTAGGTTGGACTTGAACCATCCACCAACTGCCGTTGGTGGGATTTGGGAGAAGCCTTCGTGTCGGTAGGTTGGACTTGAACCATCCACCAACTGCCGTTGGTGGGATTTGGGGGAAGAGGTCGTCGTTGTAGGTTGGACTTGAAACATCCACCAACTGCCGTTGGTGGGATTCGGGGGAAGCCTTCGTGTTGGTAGGCTGGACTTGAACCATCCACCAATTGCCGTTGGTGGGATTCGGGGGACGGTAGGTTGGACTTGAACCAGCTACCGACTGCCGTTGGTGGGATTCCCGAATGCGTTGTCGCATTGATTTTTCAAAGACCATCAACTCACGGAATGGGCGGATGAATGTTCCCACGTCGCGTCGGTTGAAACCCCACGACTTGTCAGCCGCTGCGACGCGACGAAGAGATGCGCGGGAGCGGCGCGGTTTATGACGACTGCTCCGTGGATTGCGCCAGCGCCGCCTGCCGCGCCTGTTCCAACCATTGATCCACCGCCGCCTGCAATTCGTCCACGTCCACCTGCCGCTGCCGCAGCCAGGCGTCCAGCGAGGGGATGGCGGCCAGCGCCTCGGCCACGCGCGGCACGGCCAGCGTCGTCCCGGCGGCATGGGCGCGGCGGAAGCGGATGGCGTAATTGCGCTCCGAGTTTTGCAAGTGCTGCCCCAACCCGGCGACGAGGCGGTAAACGAGCGCGGCGAGCATGTGGCGCGGCGCTTCGGCCAGGGCGGCGGGCGCGCCGCTGCGGTCGAGGTAAAGGGCCAGGTTGTGGTGCGAGCCGGCGCGGTCGCTCGGATCGGGCAATTGCTCGCACAGGGCGAGGGCGCGGCGCTGCTGCCGGATGGCTTCGGCCACGTCGCCTTGTTTGTCGAACAGGCCGGCGAGGGAACTGAGCACGCGGGCGCTATTGGCCGGATCGTGCTGGAAGAGTTGCAGGCAGGCTTCGAGTTCCGTTTGCGCCTCGCCGAAGCGGCCCAGCCTGCCCAGCACAACGGCGCGGTTCATCCGAGTAGTGGCAAGCTCTTCCGCCGGGCGCTGGAGCGTGCGCCGCACGTCCAGCATCGCGTCAACCCGGGGCAGCGTGGCTTCCCAGTCCTGCTGGGCATTGTGGGCCTGACAGGCAATGTCGAGCGCGCTGAGATACGCGCGGGCGAGGAAGGCGGGATCGGGCGCTTCCGGCACGGAATGGCCCGCGCGGTGTTGTCGCCACCAGGTTTCGATCCGGGCCAGCCGCGCTTCCACCTGCGGCAAGGCCTGCGCCGCCTCGCCCTGCATGATGTCAATGCGCAAGGCTTCCAGTTCGCTGCCGATGACGTTGACGGCGGGACGGCCCGCGTTTTTCTTGGCCTCGGCGCTTTCAAGCTGCCGTTGGCGCGCGGCGTCGAGGTCGCCGACATCCCTCAAAGCGTTTGCCCAGTTGCCGGTGATCCAGCCGACATCCGACCAGGCCAAGCGCGCGTCGGGGCTACCCGGTGGCGAGTTCGTGGCGGCGTGGCGGGCCTGGGCGGCGGCCTGTTCGTAAAAGGGCAAACTGGCGTCGGGGCGGCCTCCTTGCCGCAGCGCATCGGCGAGGTTGACGAGGCAGACCCGACGCGGGCGGCCCGCCGGAGCGGATTCAGCGGCGGCGTGCAAATGCGGGAGCAGGCTGCTGAGCAGGCGGGGATCGCTGGTGCTGATGACGACGCCGCTGGCGAAATCGGCCAGCCGGTCGTAAGCCTCGGCCTGCACGCAATAGACCAGCGCGCGGCTGCCCACGCTGAGCGCGGCGGTCGTGTTCTCATTCCTGAACGCCTCAAACTCCGCAATCAGCCGGTCAGCGTAACCCAGCCGGATGCTGTTTTCGGTCAGGCCGTCGCGCTCCTGCGGCTGCGCTTCCATCCGGGCGCGGATGCGTTCGCGCACCAGTTCGTGGCAACTGTAACTGGGGTTCGCATCGTTCGGGTCGTCGCCCTCGGTGGTGATCAGGCCGACGGCAGTCAAGTAATGGAGGTAGCCGGTGGCTGGTGGCCGGTGGTTGGTGGTTGGCGGCGGCAGAGCGTCAATCGCGGCGCGATATTCCGGCGGCATCGCTTTGAGCTTCTCCTGCATTTCAGGCGGGAGCAGCGGCAGCATTTCCAGCATCTGTTTGATCTGCCGAAGCTGCTGCGTTCGCGGGTCCTCTTCGCCGCTCCACACGCTTTCGAGCAGCGCCAGTTCGATGGGTTCGTTGGCGACGGCGATCATCCACAACAGGCGGCGCGCGTCGGGGCTGGCGTCGGCGATGAATTGATCGAGCGAGGCTTCGAGCGCATCGTTCAGATAGGCCAGTTCCTGCGCGTCGCCACGCCCGACGGCAAACAGCGCGGGCAGTTGGGCAAAATCGTGGCGCTGTTCCAACGCCGCCAGCGCCTGCATCAACTGCGGGCGCAACGCCGGGCTTCCGGATGGTGATTGGGCCGTCGCCAAGCGCGCCAGCCGATCCATCAACAGCGGATGAAAACGGCTGGCGTTGAGCAAACGCATCGCCAGCGCGCGTTCCGCTCCGTCCGCGCTGAAAAACATCCGGCTCAAACCCGCGTGTTCGCGCAAATACAACGCCGCTTCGCCCGGCGGCAACGGCCCCAACCGCACGGAACAACATGCGGCAGCGTTCGTCGCCGCCAACGGTCGCCGGCAGGTAATCAACACCCGCGACCGCGTCCCGCGCAATTCATCCGCCAGCCGCGCCAGACAACGCTCCCACGCCGCATCCTGGCACGCCCACACGGGGTCAGTGTCAGTAGCCCGCGCGTCAGCAAGGGCTGCCTCGGCGCTGCGCCCTGCGGCATCAACGAGCGCATTGTCGGTGCAGCCCTCCCTCACGGTCGGGCTACTGACACGCGCCTCTGGATGCGGTTTCAGGTTCGTCTCGAAATTATCCAGCACGAGCAAAATGGCTTCGTCCCGCAGCGCGCGAATCAGGTTGCGCGTCAATCGCTCGTAACGTTCCGCGCCCGTGAATTCGTCGCTGGCGTCGCGGTAAATCGCATCGGCGGGATTTTCTTGAACGTGTTTGTAGTAGCGTTTCAATTCGCCGCGTAGTTTCAAATCAATGTCGCGCAGCGTCGTTTCAAAACTCAGCGCGTTGGGTTTGGCCTGATAGAGCAAGACCCAATCAAAGCGCGTTTGCCACAACGCCAGGGTTTCGGCGGTGAGCGCCGTCTTGCCCATCCCGCCCAGTCCCGTGATGACGGCGACGGGCCGCCCGTCCGAGCCGATGAAATCCGCGCCCAGCCGGGCCAATTCCCAGGTGCGCCCGACGAAATGTTCGTGCTGCGCCGTAGTCAATTCGCCGATCCGATGCAAACGCGGATCGCGCGTGTCGAGCGCCGCGCTGCGGCCTTTTTGCAAATTCAGACCGGGATCGTTTTCGCCGTAAAGCACCGGCGTGGCGTGATCGCAAACCACGTAGCGCGCCAAGTCATGCTTTTTCGGATCGAGCAACGACTTGCGCGCCGTCGTCAACGCCGCCGCCGCGTTCTGCGGTTGCGCATAAGCCAGCAACGCGCGGTAAAACTCCACGCTCAATTCGCGGGCGTATTCATCGCCCACGGCGTAGCGCATGGCGATGACCGAAGGCACGCCGCCTTGCAACAGCGCGTGCGCCGTGCCGGTGTAACCGGGCTGTTCTTCAAGCGTGATGTCTTTGACCGCCGTGTCAGTACCCCGCGCGTCAGCAAGGGGCGTCTCGTCAGCGCGTCCTTCGGCCTCAATTTGCACACTGCTACCGCTCCCCTCCCTCACGGTCGGGGTACTGACACGATCTTTGCCCTGCGCCACGGCCATAAAATCGTTCCAGTCCCGCACGCGCAGGATGTCGCCGGAATGACAGGCGCTCAGGAAAAACAGGCGCGGGATGAAGCCGCCCGCGTCCTTGAAGAGATCGAGTAGTTCGTCGCCGGAAAGGTGATCGCCGCCGCCGCCCGCCTTTGCGAGTTCAAGCAGGTTCAAATGCCCGTGCCCGCTCCAATGGACGACGTGGTAGCCGCCATTCTCCCTGATCTGCGCTTCCAGCCGCTGGCGCGTGACGCCGTGCGTCAGGAAATCGGCGACGACGCGGCGCTGCGGATAGATTTCCCGCTCGAACAGATCGAGTAATTCGCGCCGCTCCTTGCGCGCCGCCAGCGGCCGCGAACCTGGCGCTTCGGCAAAGACGAACAGCACGCGCAACGATTCTCCCGGCTTGAGCGCGAGCGGTGTGGTCGGCGACGCCTTCATTTCGTGGACGACGCGGACGAGCAGGTTGCGCTCGCCGAGCGTTTGTTTGTCAGCCGCAGGTCGCGCAATCTCCCACGGCACGCGGGCGAGCGCGGCGGCCAGATGGTTCTCTTCTTCGCTCGCGCCGGGCAATTGGATGCGCAACGTGCGCTGAGATTCCGAAGCCCAGAGATGTTTGAAGATGTCCGCGCCCAGCGCCTGCTCGGCGATGCAGAGGCCGATGTCGGCGACGCTGGCCGCCTCCTGCCCTTCGATCACATAATGGCGAAGGTAATTGCGCAGGTCGAACAGTCCGTGTTGATAAGACAACGCGATGGTTTTGAAATCGGTCTGCCGGAAAGCGAGTTGGACTCCGTGTTCGTCTCGCAGATCGAATTCGGCGGAGTGGTCCGGCGTATCGGCGGTGATGATCAGATCGAAGTTGGATGGCATATCGGGTACCTTTGCCGGACGGGGCCTGGAAGAAGAAAACAAATTGACTGAAATGGTTTCGCTAAGAACCGCGCCGGAGTATAAAAGACGCTTGTCTAAAACTAAAGCGAGAGCGGCCTCTGACCTCGCAAGCAGTTGAGCGAAGAGGAAGTGGAAATCACACGCGACATGAGGAACCACAGATGCGACCTTTATTGATCATCTTGTTGTTGCTTTTACCCGTGTCTCCGGCGCGAAGCCAGTCCGCCAAAGAGTACGATCTGGTGATTTACGGCGGCACGGCAGCCGCCGCCGCCGCCGCTGTCCAGGCCAAACGGATGGGCAAAACGGTCATCGTCGTCTCGCCCGGCAAACATCTCGGCGGGTTGTCGAGCGGCGGTTTGGGTTTCACCGACACTGGCAACAAAGCCGTCATCGGCGGATTGGCGCGCGAGTTCTACCATCGCGTCTGGCAGATTTATCAAAAGCCTGAAGCCTGGACGTGGGAGAAGCGCGAACAGTACGGCAACAAAGGGCAGGGCACACCCGCAATTGATGGCGAGAACCGGACGATGTGGATTTTCGAGCCGCACGTCGCCGAGCAGGTCTTCGAGGATTTGATCCGCGAGCATCAGATCACCGTCGTTCGCAACGAATGGCTCAACCGCAAAAACGGCGTCAGGAAAAATGAGGCGAAGATCATTTCGATCAAAACGCTCAGCGGCAAAACTTATGCGGGCAAAATGTTCATTGACGCAACCTATGAAGGCGATCTGATGGCTGCGGCGGGCGTCAGTTATCACGTTGGCCGCGAGGCGAAGAGCGTTTACGGCGAGCAATGGAACGGCGTGCAAACCGGTGTGCTGCACCATCGCCATCACTTCGGCGCTGTGAAGGAAAAGATCAGCCCGTATGTCACTCCTGGCAATCCCAAAAGCCGAGTCCTGCCGCGTATCTCAACTACCCCGCCGGGCGAATACGGCGCGGGCGACAGCAAAGTGCAGGCTTACAACTTCCGCATGTGCCTTACCGATCATTCCGACAACCGCGTTCCGTTCCCCAAGCCTGCCGGTTACGATCCGAAGCAGTACGAATTGCTGCTGCGGATTTTCAATGCCGGTTGGCGCGAGACTTTCCAGAAGTTCGACCGCATTCCGAACCGCAAGACCGACACCAACAACCACGGGCCGTTTTCGACTGACAACATCGGGATGAACTACGATTACCCCGACGCTTCTTACGAACGCCGCCGCGCGATCATCCGTGAGCACGAGCAGTATCAGAAAGGCTGGCTCTATTTCATCGCCAACGATCCGCGCGTGCCGAAAGACGTGCAGGACGAATTTCGCAAGTGGGGTTTGGCGCGCGACGAATTCAAAGACAACGGCAATTGGCCGCATCAGATTTACGTGCGCGAGGCGCGGCGGATGATCGGCGCTTACGTGATGACCGAACACGAACTGTTGAAGAAACGACCGACACCGGATTCGGTCGGGATGGGTTCTTACGGCATTGATTCACACAACATCCAACGCTACATCGTTTCACCCGGGCCTGAAGCCTACGTGCAGAACGAAGGCGACATCGGCGTGTCAACCAACGGGCCTTATCAAATCGCTTACGGCTCGCTCACACCGAAGCGAGGGCAGGCGGACAACCTGCTCGTGCCCGTGTGCGTGTCAAGTTCGCACATCGCTTTCGGCAGCATTCGGATGGAGCCGGTGTTTATGATTCTGGGGCAATCGGCGGCTACGGCTGCGGCGCTGGCGATTGACGGCCAGACGAGCGTGCAGGATGTGCCCTACGCGAAGTTGCGCGAGCGGTTGGCGCAGGACAAACAGATCCTTGAATATAACAATCGGGTTGGGAACTGAGCAGGGCTTCTGGATCAGACTTGCTTGTCTTCTCCTGTCGTCTGATGTGGACACTTAATGCTAATACCTATCTCCAATCGTGGACGCTGCGTCATTAAGTAATGGCGTTCAGTAAAAAGGCCATAGCCGCGAAGAGCCAGACGTTTTCGAGGCCGGCGGCGCATCCTCAGCTATATCTGCACTTACTTCTCCACAGATGATTCGACCCAGTCACTGGCATAACCATTGCTTCTACTCGCTGATGAAAGCCGGTGAGTGGCAATAGTGGATCAGTTGATAGGTTGAATGGCCGAACGATGGAAGCTCCCTAGTGTTATGGCGCCAATTACCATAGCGTCCCCCAGAAGACTTCGCAGTCAACATTGAGAAGTTGGACGGGCGCGGGGAAGGGATAAGATATGACGACCAGGAAGAGCTGGTATGCTGTTTTAATCGCATTGCTGATTTTGATGACGTGGCGCCTTGAGCTTTCTTCGCCCGCCCATCGCCGGAACGAAGCGGCCAAAGCCGCCGGGTTCTTAAGGCTCGATATTCCGGCTGTCACGCATGGGTTCCAGAAGATACCGCAATTGCCTGATGGTGATCTTTTCCTGTTGCCGAAGCCGCTGGCGATAGCCGCTTCAAACGCGCCTGAAGGAGCGCAGGTCTTTCCCGTCAGCTTTGACAGCTTCGGCGGCGATGCGGAGAGCATCGGCGCGCTGCCGACCACAGCGCCACAAGGCCTCTCGCTTTCGAGTCCTAACACGACAGTCCGCGCCACCTCGTGTTCCGAAAGCATCTGGGATGGAAACCTGCTGATCGCTTCGACAGCGGGCACGACAGATGGCGATACTATTCGTCTGTTCCTTGAATTTCCGGATGGGGCCGCAGGGCCTGAGGCCGCGACGTTCACGATCGTGAATTCCGGCGTCGTTATTTCGCGGTTGCACCCGGACTTGATGTTGTTCGTGAACAACCGCAAGGCCATGGGACCGAGCCAGCACGAAGGCGCTTTCATTCCGCTCTCGCGGGCGGCGGGCGTCAATGGCTTTCGCACTGATCTGATCACGATCGCCTGGCCCATGAATGGCCAATCGCCGCTGCAGGGCTGTTTCCGCGTCGGGGTCGAAATCGCGCGCGGCAACAACGAGGGGCAGACAGCGGTCGTCTTCACCGACATAGTCGTCAATCGCAACCGCACGCCTGGCGACGAAAACAATCCTGGCCTCGGTCTGCTGGCTCGTTTGGCTGGCGGTTACCCGTCGGGCTTGCCGTGCAGAGCCGAGTGTCCGTTCCCCGATCCGAATGTTCCCAATCCGGACCCGCCGGGCAATGGTGGCGATTGCAACGCGATCTGCTTCCGTTCGCCGCAATATTTCCTGCTGAATTTGGACCGCCTGCCGCACGGCACGGTTCTCGTGGGCGGAATGAACTTCAACCGCCCGATCAGCACGACAAACATACGCGCGATGGAGATGGCTTTGCGAGGCGGTTCCACTCCCTTGCAGCAGTTTAATCAGGAATTCGTCGCGGCGCAGCTGAATGTCCTGAACGCTGGCGGCGACGGCTCGCCGAATGTTTTCTACGCGATGGAAGGCAAACTCCGTTGCTACAACCTGACTTTCGATGCGGTCGCACTGTCGAACGGATTCACGATAACGACCGATACGAAATTGAAAGACCTTTTCCAGCAGGCCAGGTTCAGCGTCTGGGACAACCGTCCGCAGGATATGCCGGCGCTGGCGAAGATCTTCGATTTGCTCAACGGCAACAGCCCGCTGGCGTTCTGTCACAATCAATAGCGCTTGGTTGAGGGAATGTTTTAGCTCGCAGCGAATTTAATTGGGATCCTCCTTTTCAATTAGCCTCCTCCTTTCATCTCAACTCCGAGGGGTTGTCGGGAAACCGGCAATCCCTCATTTTGTTTTGGTAGTTCTATTTCCTGCTCATTATCGAACCGCGTGATCTACGGCTTCACCACTCCGATCACACCGCAGGCCAGCCGCGCCCCGGCTGCTCCCGCAGGCTGCGATTTCAGGTCGTCCGGTTGCGCGTGGACGACCACACCACGACCGATGATTGAATTGGGGCCGTCGAATTTCATCATCGCGTCAGTGAATTCAGTGTGGGCGACGCCGTCCTGATTGGCTTCGATGTTGCCCAGGTCGCCCGTGTGGCGTTGGGCGGCGTCGGGCGCGGCGTGCGGCATCGTGGTGGGATTGTAGTGTCCGCCAGTCGCCATGCCATCCTTCGAACTGCAATCGCCCCATTCGTGAATGTGGAACCCATGTTTGCCCGGCGTCAGGCCTTCGATGTGGACAACTACTTTGACCTTGCCGCCTTCCTTGGTGAAATTCACTGCGCCGTGAACCTTGCTGCCTTCGGTCGGATGCAGGACGGCGATCGCTTTGGTGATTTCGGCTTTTGGGGCCGGGGTGTTTTGAGCCACCGCGTGAAAGCCTGCCCACAAGACTAGCAGGCTCGTCATTACAGCACACGTCATTTTCAAAGTTTGGTTTTTCAAAGCCATCTCTCCCTTTCTTGGTGTGGAACTTCACCATATTTCATATGCAATATTTCATATTCCATATGAAATATGAAAACGGTTACGCCTCAAAATTTCTGCCCAACCGCTTACTATGCGAATTTTGCGAAGTGAGTTTTGAATTCCGCAACATCCATTCCGGCTGCCTGGGCCAGCCGCTCGACCCAGGCTTCGTCGGCGAAATCTTTCGGGCCGATGCGAACCATGTAATCGCGCGCGACTTGATAGCTTTCGCAACCGACATCAACGCCGCGCAATCTGCCTTGCCCCGTCGCTGCATCCATCACTTCAGTAAGCGGGATGGGCGTGAATTCGCCGTACTGCATCGTAACCATCGCGCCGGAGCCTCCGGCCTGCAAGAAGCTGACGGCGGCATAGCCCAGATCGCGCGCGTGTTCAGCATCATAGGGAACAGGCGGCGCGCAACGCAATTCATAACCGATGGTTTTGTCAACGATGGTCACTTTGACGCCGCGTTTCCCCAACCGCGCCTGGACTTCGCTTTTGACTTTGCGGCCCAGGTCAATCTCGGCCACGCGAATGTGGCCCTGCGCGTCACGATCAACGTCCTGCAATTCGGTGACTTCCTCCGCGCTGAAATGCTCGGAGAGGGCTTCGGACAGCAGAATGACTCCGTGGTCTTTGCTCATCGCGCGGCGTTTGACGATTGTGCCTTCAACGAGGTCGCAGATGTCCGCGAGCGAAATTATTTCTTGCGGGAATTCTTCGGGAATGATCGTGCAGGTGGCGCTCGCCGCCGCGCCGATGCCCAGCGTCAGATGTCCCGTCGGGCGCCCCATCGTCACGCCGATGTACCAGCGTCCGGCCGTCTTCGCGTCCTCCATCAGATTTTTGACGATGCCTACGCCTGTGTGCCGCGCGCTCTCGTAACCGAGCGTGGTTTCGGGCGCGGGCAGCGGCAGGTCGTTGTCAATGCTTTTGGGAATCTGCACGACTTTGATCGCGCCTTCGGATCGGTGTTCGATGGCGGCGGAGCTGGCGACCAGATCGTCGCCGCCGATTGTGACCAACGCTTCGATGCCCAGTTTTTTCAAAGCTGCGATCGCATTGTCCAACATTTGCTGGTCGTGCGCCACGTCGGTGCGCGAGGTCCCGAGGAGCGAGCCGCCGTCGAAATGAATGCGCGAGACTTCATCAATCGTCAATTCGTGTTGCTCGTCGGTGTAACGCTCGGCCAGCCATTCGAAGCCGTCATGAAAACCTATGGGTGTGCAACCGAGCCTGATTGCTTCCAAAGCGACGGCGGAGATTGCGCCGTTGACTCCGGGCGCTGGGCCGCCGCCAACTAAAATACCAAGTTTTTTGATCGCCATAGTTTACGCAAACCTTCTCTTCAATTCTTCGACGCTCAGATTTCCGGCCTGGGCCAGTTTTTCGGTCCACTCCGGGTTCTCGAAGTCTTTGTAATTCAGCCGGAGCATGTACTCGCGGGCGACGCGGTAATTTTCGCTCGCCGGATCAACGTTGCGGACGCGCGTTTTGCCCGTGTTGTGGTCGCGAATTTCATCAAACAATAACGGAACCATCCGTCCGTTCTGAATGCTGACCATTGCGCCGCTGCCGCCGCCGAGCAAAAACCGGATGGCGGCGTTACCCAACTCGCGGCAATAAGCCATGTCGAACGGGATCGGGTCGCAGCAACGCAGTTCGTAGCCGATGTTTTTGTTGCTGATGGTCAAGCGGATGCCGCGTTGTTTGAAGCGCCCTTCGAGTTCGACTTTGACTTTGCGGGCCAGGTCAATCTCGGCGAAGCGGATGTGGCCGTGATCGTCGAGTTCGACGTCGAGCAGGTCCTGGAAATCGCCCGGGTCGAGTTTTTCGATCAACCCCTCGGCCAGCACGGCTACGCCGTAATGCCGATTGGTCGCGCGGCGTTTGATGATCGCGCCCTCGATGATGTCGCAGATGTGCGCGAACGGCACGGTCTCGCGCTCGAACTCTTCGCGGATCAGGGTGAGCGTCGCGCCCGCGGCTTTGCCGATGCCCAGAGCCAGGTGCCCGGCCTGACGGCCCATCGCGACGACGATGTACCAACGCCGCGTGGCTCGCGCGTCTTCCATCAGGTTCTGCACCAACTCCACGCCCGTGTGGCGGGCCGATTGGAAGCCGAAGGTCGGGATGTGGCTGGGCAGCGGCAGATCGTTATCAATCGTCTTCGGCACGTGAACCGTGTGAATGTCGGAACACTTGGCGACGGCGCTCGAAGACAACGCTGTGTCGTCGCCGCCGATTGTCACCAGATGCGTAACGCCTAATCCCTTCAAGGTTTCGACCACCGCGTTCATCGCTTCCTCGGACTTCGTCGGGTTTTCGCGGGCCGTCCCGAGCGCCGAGCCTCCGCGCAGGTGAATGCGCGACACGTCGTCTATGGTCAATTGCCGGGCCTGCGACGGATCGCGTTTGACCAGCCATTTGAAGCCGTCCTGCACGCCGACGACCTCGAAGCCTTCGTTGATCGCTTTGATCGTGGCGGCGGAGATGACCGCGTTGATGCCGGGCGCGGGGCCGCCCCCGACCAAAATCGCTAACTTGCCTGCCTGTGACATGAACTGTTCTCCTGAAATTGACGGAACTGAGGGGATGAAGTAAGACGGGATTGTACAGATATTCCCGTTGTGTGACAATTCGTGGGGGCTGCTGCTATACTGCGGCTTGCCTGATTTTGCCGGGTAATCACGAAGTTTCCAACATGCGATTGAACTCCGGCGCCAACCATTACGTATCACCTACACAGTGCGGGCGCCGAGGATTGAAACAGGAGAGAAACGAACAATGTGGAACCGTTTAAAAAGGCTTTTTCGCTCGATCTTCGGCGGCCTCATCGAGAGCGCGGAGGACCCGGAATTGATCCTCCAGCAATTGATCCGCGATATGAACGACGAAGTGCCAAAGATGCGCAACAACGTCGCGCAGGTTATGGCGACCGAGAAACGTCTGGAGAAAGAAATTCAAGCCAACCAGGCCAAACTCACTGACACCGACAACAAGATCAAAGCCGCAATCCGCACCGGTCACGACGACATCGCGACCGCGCTGATTGGCGAGATGCAACTGGCGCAGCGCGCGCTCGCCACCAGCCAGCAGAACTACGAGCAGGCCAAGGCCGCTTCGATCAAAGCGCGCGAATTCCTGGACAATTACATGGCTCAGGTGCGCCGCCGGCAGGCCGAGGCGATGCAGTTGATCGCCGCCAGCAAACAGGCGCAGATGCAGGAGCGCATGGCCCAGACGATGGCCAGCTTCCAACTCGGCGACACCTCACAGACCTTCGACGATATGCGCGAGAAGATCGCCAATCGCTCCGCCGCCGCCGAAGCCAGAGCCGAATTGGCCTCGACCACCCTCGATGCGCGAATGCAGGGCATAGACAAAGAGCTGGCCAACATCGAAGCGCAGGATATGCTGCTGTCTTACAAGCAGCAGATGGGGATGTTGTCCGAAGCGGCGAAACCGGCCCTGGGCGAAGGCGCGCCGGTTGGGAATTCCGAAAGAACTTTGGGCGCAGCCGAGACCGCGCCGCCGGAGAGAAACAAAGCGCTCGAATAGGCGCCAGTTGTCAGCCGTCGGCTCGCAGTGACTGCGGAGAAAGGAGTGTTAAAGTAATGACCGCTGAAACCATTTTGCAGGAAATACGGCTGTGGCCTCAATCCGAGCAGTTGAAGTTAATGACGCTGCTTTTTGAGCAAACGTGGCAGCTCATCGCCCCAACCGACGAAGACCGGAATGCCGCATTCCGCCGCGTGCGCGGGATGTTGAAGGGATTGCCGGGCGCTGAAGAGTTCCGAGAGGAAAAGAGAAGAGGGTTGGAGCTTGAAGAGAGACGCTACGCCGAACGTTTCGGCCATCGCCAGGAGATCTAAGCATGGTTTACGTTCTCGATGCCAATGCGATGATTGCCATGCTGTACGATGAGCCGGGCGCTGATGTCGTCGAGAGTCTTCTCAAGCAGCAAGGCGCAGTTTGTTGGGCACACGCAATCAACCTCTGCGAGGTCTTCTACGCAGTGGTGCGAAGTAACGGCGAGAGCAAGGCGCAGGCGTCTCTGGCTGGTCTTAAGGCTTTAGGCATCCGGACGCGCGCCGATATGGACGATCAATTCTGGCAAGATGCTGGCAGAATCAAAGCCGCTCATCGGCTCTCACTAGCCGACGCATTCGCCGTAGCGTTGGCCCGGAAAGTCAACGGCGAACTTGTCACATCAGATCATCACGAACTCGACCCGCTGGCGCAGGCTGGGGTTTGTCAGATCAATTTCTTTCGTTGAAAAGCATGGAGTTCAAAATCTCCTATTTTAAAGCAGCTCTCAAAGAGCCGATCAACATTGGCGGGTTGCTGCTGTCGGGCGCGGCGGCGGCCTACTCCGCCACCACGGGCTTCATCGAGCCGACGCTGGTGCTGGCCGGCGCGCTGGTGCTCGAAGGCGTTTACCTGGCCACAGTGCCCGTCTCGACTTTCTATCGCCGCATTGTTGATCGCCGCTCGCGTCATTTGCTCGAAGATCATCGCCGCAAACAGCGGCTGGAGATGATCAAGACCTTCGACCCGCGCGAACGCGAAGCCGTCGAATACCTGAGCTGGATGAAGAATCAAATTTCCAGCAACTACAAAAAATTCGCGCGCCTTTCGGATGAGCCGCCGCAACTGCGTGAGCTTGAATCAACCTGGGAAGCCTTTGTGGACCTGCTCGACGAATACCGGCGGCGCAAAAACCACCTTCGTTCGATCAACCGCCAGACAGTCGAAAACCAACTGCGCCAGGCCGAACGCACGTTGCAATTCGCTGATCCGGCGACGCGCCCGCTGCACGAAAAGAACGTCGAAATCCTGCGCCGCCGATTGCAGACCTTCGACGACATCGAACGCAGCGTCAAACGCGTCGAAGCGCAGTTGCAGATGATCGAAAACTTCTTCGGACTGGTTAACGACCAGGTCGTGACGATGCCGACTCCGGAACACATCCTTTCACTCGACTTCGACTCGTTGCTCTCCTCAATCGAAATGACCAAAGAGATCTTGCAGCAGACCGCCCCGATCATGGGTCAACTCGATTCCCTGAACCGCGAGGCGAACCAATTGCGCCCCTCGCTCGCGGGAGAAAGCAGATAGCTGATTTTTCCCGCTCCGCCGGGCCATTCACGCTCACGACCCGGCGCTCGATTCATATTCCTGGACACGGAGGTACACACATGCCGTTCAATTCCCGTTCCTCATCAATACTTCGCGTATTTTTCGCTCTCCTGATTTGCGTTGGCGCCATCGTCCCGCTCACATTCGCGCAGGAGAACCGGAACAAAGAGAGTCAAGACCTCAGCGAATTGGCGATCAGGCCGATTTACGTCACGGCCCGCGTCTTTCAGATGAAGGCCAAACGCGGCAGCTACCAGGATTTGAGCGATCAGGTCTTCAGGATGAAGACCGCCAGCCTGTCGGATCACGAAAAGTGGCTGAATGCTTTCAAAAAGACTTATCCGGGTTTCGATATTGCGCTGCTCAGGACTGAACCGACGCGTGTTTACCGAACGTCGAAACCCGCGGTAATCTCGCTGGGCAAGCGACCCGACGGGCGCGACATCGAGATCATAATTTATGGCGCGCAGAGCATCGGCGATGGCGTAACGCCGGGCACGAACCTGATCCCGGAGGTCGGGTTACACTTCGGCGACGACCGGCTCTACAAGCCGGTGACATTTGCCATTCAACCAATCGAGGTCGAAAGCGGAAATACCTACTTCTTCACTGCGACCATCCTGAAGCTCAGCTCGACCGATTACGTCAAGTTCGTCCGCCAGAATGCGCCGGTGGAGCCGTTCGACGGAAACGACATCCTTCTCCTCTTCGCCTTCTCGGTCGATCTGGACAAAACTATGCGGCCCGCGCGTTTTTTCGACGAGCGCCAGTCGGTCGAATTGCAGCAGCAGGCGATGAAGAAAGCTCAACCGGAGGTCCCCGCCGCATTGCGCGAAGCTGGTTTGGGCGGCTTCATCCGCGTCCGCGTCGAAATCTCCCCCGAAGGCAAAGTGACTGGCGCGAACATTCACAGCTCGTCTTTTCCCGAAATGAACGGCGCGGCGATGGCTGCGGCGCGCCAATGGGAATTTCCCTCAACGCTCTTCGCCGAAAACAAGAATCCAATCACCGGTTTTCTGACTTTCAGCTTCGCCGCCCAGGCTCCGGCGCCGAAAGCTCCGACTCAGAATTCCGACAAGCAATAGTTCGTAGTCCCGCCTTCAGGCGGACAGTCTTATTCATAGACTTTCCGCCTGAAGGCGGGACTACGAACAGCAACGGCTCTGATCCGAGAGCTGTGGCTGGGATGAACAACAATCAAAGCCACAGGTACCCCGCGACGGATCGAATGATTGCGGATTGCAGATTGCGGATTGCGGATTGATGTCGCCGCAAATAGTCGCGCAAAACGTCAATCCGCAATCCGCAATCCGCAATCCGCAATCCGCCTGTGGCAGAGGATGAATTATGGCACTGACGGCTCATTCACTCTCTGCGTCCGAAAGCATGCCCGCCTGGGCTGAAGAACTGGCCAGAAAATACCGCGCTGGCGAAGCCAGCCATTTTCTGCTCCATCACAACATCTACGACCTGAACCGCTCGCGCAACGGCTACATCTCGCTGCTGGCGTTTCTACAACTGGAATTGCTCGGCACGAAACGCATCGCGCTATACAACCGCAGCGAAGGAATCACATTCGATTCCGAAGAGACCCTGCGCGCTTTCGTCGCGCAACAACGGGTGGCCGATCCGCTGCTCGATTTCAAAACCGCCGCGCAAATTCCCCGCGATCCGGCGCGCGCGTTGCCGTTGATCGAGCGCTTCCTCTACTACTCGGACAAAGTCGCGGTCGTGATCAATTTCCTGGAAACGATCTTCCCGGCCAGCGAGATCGGCCATCTGGCGAGCGACGACCGCAACGCGCTGGTCTCGATGCAGCGATGGTTGACCAGCCCGCGCTTTCTGGAAAACGACAACCTGGTCATCCTGATCGCCGAGTCGCTCGCCGACGTGCATCCGCGTATCCGCGAAAACCCGCGGCTGGCCACGATCAAAGTTTCTTACCCGGACGAAGATCAGCGACACGATTACATCCGGGAGTTCCTAGCCAGTTACCCCATCGAAAAGAACGAACTGAAAGGCGATCAGATCGCCGCTATGACTTCCGGCTTGAACTTCATCCACCTGCGCTCGCTGCTGTGCGCGGCGCGGGGATCGGACGATGGGCTGACCTACGACGACGTGCGCGCGAAGAAGAAAGAGATCATCGAATCGGAATGCGCTGGCTTGATCGAATTCGTGACGCCCAGGCACGGGCTGGACAGCGTGGGCGGGTTGCGCGAAGCCAAAGAGTACCTGCGCGACATCGCCGAAACGATCCGCCACGGCAACCGCGAGGAAGTCCCGATGGGCATTTTGATCTGCGGCCCCGTCGGTACAGGTAAAACGTTCCTGGCCGAATGCTTCGCCAAAGATTGTGGATTGAACGTGGTCGAGTTCAAAAACTTCCGCGACAAATGGGTCGGTTCGACTGAGGCCAACCTGGAAAAGATTCTGAGTCTGCTCGAATCACTCGCGCCGATAGTCGTTTTGATTGACGAGGCCGACGCCGCGCTAGGCTCGCGCGAAACAGAGGGTGATTCGGGCGTCAACCAGCGGGTCTTCTCGAAGATCGCCGCCGCGATGAGCGATACCGAAAACCGCGGGCGCATTTTGTGGATCTTGATGACCTCGCGTCCCGACCGCCTGCCGGTTGATCTGAAACGGCAGGGCCGGTGCGAAGAACACATCGCGCTGTTCTATCCCGAAACTCCCGAAGAGCGACAGGAGATCGCCGAAGCGATGGCGCGCAAAAACAAGATCGAGAACCAGGTCACCGATTGGAGTCCGATCACCAACAGCAAGCTCCATCTTTCGGGCGCGGATATCGAATCCATCCTGATTCGCGCCCGCCGCCTCGCGCGCCTCGCCGGCCACGGCGAGGTAACGACCGAAGACCTGGCCTTCGTCGCTTCGGAATTCACTCCGGCGCGCGATGATCAGGCCATCGAATACCAGGAGCTGGTCGCGGCGCGCGAAGCGACCTCACGCGCGATGATTCCGCACCGGTTCAGACATATGACCACGGCGGAGATCGCGCGAAGGCTGGAAATGCTACGACCGTTAATGCGTTGAATATGAGGAGGCGACTATGAGTGAAAACATCGTTTTAGATAAAGCCTACATGTCAGGTCTCACGACATCGTGGACTGATTCTTAATTGAGAAGCGGCTCACGACATCGTGGACTGTGAGTGATGCTTCGGTGGCGAAAATCGCTGGGACGCCCATTTGACGGGCATCCC
>Ga0187892_10001090_pt1 | contig 65446 bp, 54 predicted proteins | sample MA1701073metaG_FD_139345 | JGI IMG/M metagenome (GOLD analysis project Ga0187892, IMG submission 139345) | Bio-ooze microbial communities from a basaltic lava cave in the Kipuka Kanohina Cave System on the Island of Hawaii, USA - MA170107-3 metaG ... | reverse complement strand
TCGCCTGGTCTCGGCGCTCGACCTGATCACGATCAACGCCGTGATCCGCCACAACCAGAACAGCTCGAGCGGACGCTCGGGCGGGGATGACGGCGGGAACGGCGGTGGCGGCGGCGGCGGCGGCGGCGGCGGCGGCGGCGGCGGTGGCGGCGGCGGCGGCGGCGATTGCGCTTGCTGGAACGCGAAGGCTTCGTAGGGTGTGCTGGTGATGCAGTTGTCGACGCAGTTGCCGTCGATGCCGGTGGCGAGCGGATTGTTTGCGTGCTGATTCGGCCCGGGATTGGCGAATTTATAGTGGCTGTCGGGAACCGGGTTCGGCGTGCCCCACCAGTTGAAGTCGGCGTTTACGATCGCCCTGTCCGACTGCACAAATAGACCGTAATCCGGCGATCCGCCGTTTTTGTTGAAACCACCGAGGAAATTCTCGTTGATCTCGAACTCGCCTATGGCGCTCGCGGTGATCCAGATGCCGTGGGCGTCGATTCCCTTCAGGAGAATGGACGAGGGCACGGTTTCGCCGAGCACGGTCAGCTCGTCGGTCCGCCACCCCTTGTTGGGATCGCTGCCAAGGCCGCCGATGTAGTTCTGGAAGATCGTGGCGTTCCAGATGCCGTTGTGGAACGTGATGCCCGTGTCGCCCAGGCCCGAGATGTAGTTGTTCCAGATGCTGGCGGTTGCCTGGGCCTTATCCTTGTTTTTGAGTACGATGCCGTTGGCGAAGCCCGGCTGGCCATTGTCGTTGGGCCGGAAGTTGCCATCGATGATGTTGCGGGTAATGACGACGACACCCGGCACCGCCGGATCGCCGCCGCCGCAACCGCAGAAGAAGTGGCCACTACTAGCTGGGCTGCCGATGTTTTCGAGGTGAATCGCGGTCTCGTCGTTGCCGGGATTGTCCTGCTGACGGCCGAGGATCGCGTTGCGGTCGATAGTGACGTTGGTGGCGTTCTTGACCCTGATGATATTGCCCTGCACGCCACGCCAATTGTTTGAGTTGGCCGAGGTGTTGTCGAAGAAGAGGTTGTAGTTGATCCCGACCGTCTCGAAGCCGCCGACGTCGACAATCGCGCGCCCGCCACTCCGATCGCTGGCGAAGATCGTATTGCGGTCGATCGTGATGATGCTTCCGGTCTTCACGCTGTTGTTGTCGATGACGGCGCTGATCGCTTCCCGGTCGTTGCCATCGATGATGAAGCCGCGGATCGTGACGTTGCGTGCGCTGCCCCCGATCGTGATCGCAGGGTCGTTGCCGTCCCCGTTGATGCGCGGGGCATTGGCGGCGGCGCCCGGCTGCGGATCCGTCGGGTATGCAGGATTTTCAACGACCGCCGGTGGCTCCGCTGACACGCTCGGGTTGCCGAGCAGCGAGAGGTTCTTCGAGATGGTGAGATTCTCGCCGTAGGTGCCCGGGCCAACGTTCACCGTGCCGCCGGTCTGCACCAGATCGATGCCTTGCTGGATGCTGCCGCCGGGGAGCACGCCCGGATTGTCGGGATGCTTGATGACGTTGACGGTCGTCGGCCGCATGCCCTGCCACGCTTCGCCGCCGATCCGCGCCGCGAGCGTCAAATTGGCGACGTTCAGCTGTGAGACTGCATTGCCGAAATCCAGCTCGACCCCGGTCCCGTTGGTTCTGGGCGATCTCAGCTCGAGATTGCTGAGGTTTACGATGACATTGTTGTCGACGCGCAAGTCGCCGTTGTTGGTTGCCGTCCCTACATCGATGATGAGCTTGTTGGGGCCGGCGTAGTTGAAAATCGTCTCGAACCTGACGGAAGGATCGGTCGAGCCGGAGACACCATGCGCCTGCAGGTGAACCACCGCATTGTTCTGAAGGCCGGTCAGCAACGCCCCGGCATTGAGGAAGCAATCTGTAGTCGAGGTTGCGGCTCCGCAAGCCGTACTCGCATTGGTCGAAACGCGAATGTGTAGGGGATCGAGCAGCCACGTCCCACCAGTGCCGTTCGGGGCCAACGTCGACACGAACGCATCGGGGCCCACAGAGAGCGCTGCGCCCGACGTCTCGACCAGCCCGCCGTTGCCGGCGAGCTGGCCGCCCTTGGCCATGATGATGCCGTTGAAGGTCGTGGTGTCGGTGGACCAGACCACGACCGTGCCGCCGTCGCCGCGCTCGACCGCGCTGGCGTCGATGAGCGCGCCGGCGTCGACCGTGACGATCTTGGCCTGGCGCGTCTCGCCCTTCCCTTGATAGTCGCCGCCGATCTTGACCGTGCCGCCCTTCCCGGAGAGCGCGGTGGCGTCGATTTTGGCGGTGCTCGTCAGCCGCACCTTCTGGCCCGTGATCGTGATCTTGCCGGCGTCGACGCCGGGATTGGCGGCCGAGACGTCGAGCCTGCCGGCGACGTTGACCGCGCCGTGCTCGCCGCCGTCGAGCGTGATGGTCCCGTCCGCGCTCTGCGTCACGCGGCGCGCCTGGACCACGCCCTCCATGTTGATGACCGTGTCGACGACGTTCTTGGCCGCGGCGGCGGTGATCAGCACCTTGCCGCCGTCGGCCTTGATCGTGCCGGTATTGCTGACCAGCGGCTGGCCCTGGCCGAGCGCCGCGACGGTGACCGGATCGGTGACCGCGAGCTTGACGAGGCCGTCGCCATAAAGATCGAGCGTGAACGTGTTGCCGGCCGCCAGCGATACGCTGCCGAGGTTGGCGACGATCGTTCCGCGGTTGGCGACGCCCGGCGCCACGAACGCGGCGATGCCGGCGTCCTTGATCGTGATGCTGCCTTCGTTGATGACCGTGGCGCCGGGCTTGCCCGGCACCAAGAAGCGCATCTTGCCGGCCATGAAATCGCTGTTGGAGATGTTGGCCGTCGTCGCCACGAGGCCGCCCACGTCGACGACCGAGCCCTTCCCGAACACGACGCCGTTGGGGTTGATCAGCATCACGGTGCCGTTGGCCGTGAGCTTGCCGAAGATGTGCGAGGGATCGCCGCCGGTGACGCGGTTGAGCGAAACCGAACCCGCGCCGGGCATCGAATAGTTCACCCAGGCCTGGCTGCCGATCGAGTAGGAGCGCCAGTCGATGATCGCCTTGTCGGAGCCCTGGTTGATCTGGAGCTTGCCGGCATCGGGCTGCGTGATCGTCGCCGTCCCGCCCACCACCGTGCCGCCGGTCGGCAAGGTGTTGGGCGCAACCGCTTGCGCCAGGGCCTCGGACGAAACGAGCAGCGCGCCGGCGGCGACCGCGGGAACGACGGCGCCGAAGACACGCGCCAAGCTGCCGTTGAGCGCGGTCGAACTGGCCAGCGACGCGGAGAACGCGCCGCGCGCGATCGCGCCGCCAAGAGGGGATGTCATCTTGTTCTCACCCGTGCCCGAAAAGGAACGGCACTCGTCCGAACGCCGCCCAATTTTCCCCTTGCGCCCCGGCGCTCATTTTTGGTTGAGCGTCCGTTGGCGCCTTGCGTAAACTTTCCGTTTATCCATACATAGACAAAGCGAGCGGGGCAATTAAAAAAGTCTTAAATAGTTAACGGCAAAGGCAGTACAAATGCATGGAGCCAAAGGCGAAGTTGGGTGTAGTCTAAGAAGAAGTATCCGCCCGAGCCGGACGACGGGGATTTGGGAAAGCGAGCAAGCAACGGTGGTAACGACGTGAACTTTCCGTAATTCGCGGCGATCGCGCTCAGGCCGGATCGGGTTGCGCGGTCGCCGAGAATTGCTCGTTGGGCCGACGGCTCAAGAACGGGTCGGCCCGTGTAAGGGGGACGAAGCACCAGCACGCTCGTGCCGGTATCGAATTCAGGGGTTTGGGGAAAACATCATGCTCAACGCGCCTAAGCGCTCTCGGAATGCGCGCCTCGCCGGCCTGTTGGCCATTGCGCTATGGGCCACGCTCGGTGGCGCCGGCCCGATCGCGGCTCAGACCATTCCGCCCACCGTCGACCCGGGCCGCATTCCCGAGCGCTTCGAACCGCCGCGCCGGCCGGGCGTGGACACGCGCATTCAAATTCCCAGCGTGCCGACCGCGGTGCCGCCGGAGCGGGCGCGCGAGATCCGCTTCGTGCTGCGCGGCGTGAATGTTGGCGGCTCGACGGTCTACAGCGCCGATCAGCTGCGCACGTACTTTCAAAGCATGATCGGACGCGAGGTCTCGCTGCTCGAGGTCTACGGCATCGCGAACCAGATCACCGCCCGCTACCGCAACGACGGATACGTGCTCTCGCAAGCCATCGTCCCGCAGCAGCAAATCCGCGACGGTGTGGTGCAGATTCTCGTCGTCGAAGGCAGGATCAATCGCATCATCATCCGCGACCAGGGCAAGCTTTCCTCGTACAACTATATCCTGCGCTACTTCGAACGCCTCAGGGCATCGCAGCCGGTGACGCAGCGCGAGCTCGAGCGCTATCTGCTGCTGCTCAACGATTTCCCCGGCATGCGCGTGTCGGGCGTGCTCGCGCCCTCCGACCAGCCCGGCGCCGCGGACCTCATCCTCGAGGTCACCTACAAGCGCATCGACGCCTACGCTTCGATCGACAATCGCGGCTCGCGCTTCCTCGGACCGTATCAGGCCGAGTTTTCGGGCGCGGTGAACGGCGTGATCGACACCGGCGACCGCCTCCTCTATCGCTACGTGGTCAGCCTCTTCCAGCCGCGCGAGCTTCAGTTCCACGAGCTGCGCTTTCAGACGCCGTTCTTTTCGGAGCACGGCACGATCCTGGAAGTATGGGGCAACTATGCCCGCACGCGGCCGGGATTCACGTTGCGCATTCTCGGCATCGAGGGCGAAAGCCATTCCTGGAACATCCGGTTGCGGCAGCCGATCATCCGCAGCCGGGCGATGAACGTCTGGGCCTACGGCGGCTTCGACTGGCGCAACTCGGAGAACGACGTCCTCACTGCGACCATTTCGGACGACCGCCTGCGCGTGTTCCGCTACGGCGCGACCTACGAGGCCGTGGACGAATTCCGCGGCATCAACTTCATCGATGTGACGCTGCACCACGGCATCGACGCGCTCGGGGCGCGCGGCAACAGCCGCGAGTTCGGCCGCACCGACTTCTTCAAGCTCACCCTCGACGCGCAGCGCAACCAGCAGATCTGGGGGCCGGTGTCGGCGTTCGTCCAGTTCACCGGCCAGTACGCCGGTACGCAGCTTTTGGCGCAGGAGGAGTTCGGGCTCGGCGGACGCACCTATGGCCGCGCCTTCGACCCCTCGGAGAAGACCGGCGACCACGGCTTCGCCGTCGCGGCCGAGCTGCGCTACACCTTCGAGGAGCTCAGGTTCCCGGGGCTGGATCTGCCCACCACGCTGCAGCTCTACGGCTTCGGCGATTGGGGCCGCGTCTATCACATCGACGACAGCACGCGGAAAACCTTCGAGACGCTGGCCTCGGCCGGCGTCGGCTTGCGCTTCACCATCGGCCCGCGCCTCTCCGGCCAGGTCGAGGGCGCCGTTCCCCTGTTCGGGCGCGTCGCCTCGCTCGGCACCGAGGGCCGCAACTGGCGCGCGTTCTTCATCCTCAACGCGCGGTACTAGCGCCGGCGGCCGCTAGAATTTCCCCTTCTCGATCCTGAAAATGTCGGGAGCCTTGGGGCTGAGCACGTAGCTCAGGATCACCGCCTGCGGCTCGTCGGTCTTGAGCTGCTTGTCCTTTTCCGCGTTGGCGTCGAGCTTGAACTGCCCGAGCAGGGCGATCACGCGGCCCTGGTCGTCCTCGCCGCGGAACATGAGCAGGATATTCGCCTGGGGCGTGGTGGCGTTGACGACGGTCTTCTCCTTGGCGAATCCGCGCTCCTGCAGATACTGCCGCATGTTGATGAGAATGGCGGTGAGCGCCGCCGGCGTGACCTTCGCGTCGACCGCCGCGCCCCAGATCACGTCGACTTGGATGAGCTTCTTGCTCTTGAAGCCGAGCTTGTAGTTGACCTGCGCGACGCCGCTTTCCGGCAGAAGATCCGGCACTTTGACCGACAGGATCGTCGTGCGATCCACCTTGTTCACCTGCTTCAGGACGTTCTGCGCTTGAATCTTGAAATCCGCGGCGATGGCCTGGCGGACCTGGTCCTCGTTCATGTCGAAATGCGCCGAGCGGAAGCCGTCCACGCTCGCGCCCTGCGCGAGGACCGGAGCCGCAAAAACCAGAACAAGCCACGCGGCGACGCCAGCCATTGCCGGGCGGAGCCCGGCGATCGTTTTCATCATGTTCTCCTGCCCTATGCGGGCACCCTCAGGCGGTTGGCGAGCTCCATCCAGTTCGCCGACGACAGCAGATGGGCGTGGATCCAGGCCAGCCACCCGCGCCGGAGCCAGTCCGCGACGACGGCGTCGGGCAGCGCGCCGAGCCTGTCCTCGTCGACGACCCGGAACGGGCCGAACACGAGCTTCTGCCCGTTGCCCAAATCGACATCGGCCGTCCGCGTATCGAGCAGCTTGTGTTCGGTCAAGGCGGCGGCGAACGCGCGCGTCTTTTCGTACTCGGCCTGGAACGAGGCGCAGAACGCCAGCGCGTTCTTGGTCAGGTCGGTCGGCTTCCCGTCGCGGAAAAAGGGATTGGCCTCGCCGTCGATCACGGACGCTGACGCGGAGTCGATGCACAGCGCGTATTGCTTTTGATCCGGGCCGGTCGTGAAGACGAACGGGTAGCGGCGGATGTAGGCGGGGATGTAGGCCTTGCCTTCCCAAACCCCGGAGCTGCCGAGGAAAAGGTTCTCCGCGTTGCGCAAGCCGAGGATCGCCATCGGGAACGGCGCCGCCTCGTCGCTGAAGACGATCGGGTAGACGCGCTGCGCCAGCCCGAGCTCGACGCCGTTGAGCGGAACCGAGTTCGTCCCCTGCGTGAAACGGTGGTCGGGCCTCGACGCCAGCGATTTTCCGGAATGCCGCTCGCTCGAAAGCAGCTCGGGACGGGTGTAGAATATGGGCATCGGCATCGCTGCCGGCGCGGTCTCGGATATCGCCGACGTCATGGCCTTTTCGGTTTCGCTGGCGTTCGGGTCAGCCATCTAGCATAGGAACAACTCAACCTTAAGATTTCCTTACCGGCGGGAACGACGTTTCGCGCCCCATCGAGAAATACGAACGGCGCAGCGTTAAGGAACCGTACCCAATCCGGGGCACGCCTCGCCGCCTTCGCGCGGTCTAGGTTGCGCGCTTGTCCGCAGCATCGGGTGATCGAAAATGTCCGGCAGATTCATGCGACTGATTGTTGCTGCCCTATTGATTATGGGTACGACGGCCGCGGCCGCGCAGGAGACGCCGAGCCGCTCGATCATCAGGCTCTCCTACATTCCGGGAAATTTCGCGCTGCCGGTGCTGGTGGGCATCGAGCACGGGCATTTCGCGCGCGAAGGGCTTTTCCTCAGCATCCTTCCGGTGACCGAGGAAAGCGCGGTGATGCGCTCGCTCGCGCAGGGCGGGACCGATTTCGCCATCGGCTCGCAGTCGCTGCTGCTGTCCGTGGCCGAGAACAAGCTCGATACCAAGGTCGTGGCCATGGCCGGCTACGCCCGCGAGTTGGAGCTCATTGTGCCCGCTTGGGACGCCACGACCAAGAGCCTGGCCGACGTCAAGGGAAAGACTCTGTTGCTGCTCAACGGCGTGCACAATTTCGACGCCGTGCCCGAGCTCTACCGCGCGCTCGCCCTCTCCAAGCCGGCGATGCGGCTCTCCGACGTCAACATCCAGTTCATCGATCTGGTCAACGTGCGGCCGCTGTTGGAGCCGAAATTGCGCCCGGCCTGGACGCAACGGAAGGTGGGCGGAATCCTGATGTTCCGCGAGTTCACCTCGACCTTTGTCGACGAAAAGAAGGCCCGCGTCGCCGTTTCGAACGACAACCTCTCGAAGCTGATCGGCCGCACCGGCGCGCAGCCGCTGTTCGCGAGCAACCTGATCCTCGAAAAGGATCCCAAGGCAGCCGAGCGCTTCGTTCGCGCCTGGGCGCGCACGCTGCAATACATGGCCGATGCGGCCAACAAGGACGCGGTGGTCCGCGTGCTGCAAATCTACTACCTGCGCCAATACGGGCATGCGCTGAAGAAGGAATTGGCGGAGCTTTATTTCGGCGTCACCAAGTACGATCGCGTCGCCTGGACCGACCAGGACACCGCCGAGGTCAACATCAACGCCAAGGCCTTGAACGCGGGCCGCAATCTTCTGTTCGCGCGGATCAAGGACCCGAACCAGCGGCCGTTCAAGGATGTGCCCGACGTGAAAAGCATCGTCGATTCGAGCATTGCCGTGAAGGTGCTGGCGGAGCTCGAGGCGGAGAAGAAAGCGGCGGCGGAGAAGAAGCCAGCGGCGGCGGCGCCCAAGGACGGCGACAAGCCCGGCGCGCCGCCCAAGAACTGAGCGCCGGAACCCCTGGGGAGCGGCGGCGGGGCCACCGAATCGCGGGCGTGTGCCGCACCCCCCCGTTTCCACCTACTTTCACCTACATTCACCTACATTCACCTACTTTCACCTACATGCACGTACGCTGGAGGGGGGGCCCGCACGCCGCCCCGTTTCGAGTAGTCTTTGGTAGTCATTTGTAGTCATTTGCCGTCCTTCCGGTGTCTGCTCGGACTTGGCACGACGCCTCGCCCCCGATCTCCGGGGGAAATGTTCTTTATATGTTCTCAGCGGAGAGCTTGTCAATGACCCCGCGCGCCTTTGTTGTGAGCCGTCATCCCGACCGGAGCGAGCCGCTCTTGCGGCTCGCGAAGTGGAGGGATCGTGCGACGCTGCGGCACGATCCCTCCACTTCGCAGCCGCGCCAAGAGGCGCGCCCGCTCCGGTCGGGATGACGGCTCAAGACAAAGGCTCGCGGGTATGAGGCGCGCGCTGGAGATGAAGGCCCCCACCCGTCGCGAACGCTGCGCGTTCGCGCCGACCGCCCCCTCAACGGGGGCGGTGCCGCCAGCTAATCGAAGAGCTGGAACGTGATCGGGACGGCGACGAAGAAGGTGAAATTGGGCGCGGCCGGCGTGAGCCCGATGCCGGCGTTCATGACCAGATTGATGTTGCGCGTGAGGCCGACCGACGTGCCGAGGATCACGCGGCCGTCGGTCGCGGCCGTGTTGATGAGCCGCGATCCGTCACGCGTGGTCGGGGACGTACGCGACTGAACGAAGCTGAAGTTGAACGAGACCCGCTCGTTCAAGGCGAAGTTCAGGCCGGCAAAGAACTCGAACGCATCGCCGGGATCGATGCGGCCGAACCCGCCCCATGTACGGGGAAAATTCACCGTATAGCCAACCCCGGCGAACAGCACGACGGGATCGATCGGCAAGACCGCGGTGACGGTGCCGCCCGCCGCCCAGAAGCCGTTGCCCCTAGGGGAGCGCGTCAGGCGCGTCTCGTTTCCGGCGCCGATGATGACCGTCGGTATCTGGAACGCGCTCTCGCCCGTCGGCGCGCGGCCAAACACGCGGACGAGTACGTTCGGGACCCAGCCGCGCCCGATGATGGGCTGGCCGGACATGCCGAACTCCAGGTCTCCGATGCCGTTCCCGTCGATCGTCCGGTTGGTCACGTTGGGCGTGCCGACCCCGAGCACCTCGTTGTCGCGCCGGTAGACATACGGAACGGTGCCATCCACCTGGACCCGGTTGATCACGCCGTAGCGAACCCTGAGGGTGCCGGTCAGCACGTCACGGTCGAACGCATCGACGCGGATGAAGCCGATGATGATGGCGTCGAAGATGCTGACGCCGCTGATCTGGACGTTGTTGCCGCTGAACTTCGAGAACTCGAAGCCCGGCTCGATCTGGAGCGTCCCGGGCCGCAGCAGGATCGCGCCGCGCTCGAGCAGCGCCTGGTCCTGCGCCTTTTGCGCCTTGGCGCGCTCGTCGTCCGCGGCCGGAGGGGTGGTCGGCGCCGGGGGAGGCGGCTGCGCGGGCCGCGCCTGGGGCGGCGGCCGCGGGGGCGCGGCGCGGGGCGGCGGGCGGCGGGGCGGCGGCGTTACGCCGGGCCGTTCCGGCTCCACCTCGAAGCCCGGATCCCGGGGCGGCGGCGCCTGGGCGAACAGCGCGCTGACCGCGGTGGCCGGCACGAGCAGGTTGGTGCCGTCGGGGAGCTGCACCCGATAGACGGGAAGCGCCGCGCCGCGCAGTTCGGAGAGGCCCGCTTCGGACATGGCCTTGAACAGCGCGCTGGTGCCCTCGAGGAAAGGCTGAACCGTCGTCGGCGGCGGCTCGGGCGCGCGCGCGCGCGGCGCCGGCTTGCGCTCTTCGAGCTCCTTCAGCCGCTTGTCCTGCTCGACGAGACGCTTCTGCTGCTCGAGGATGATGCGCTCGAGCCGCTGGATGCGGTCTTCGCCTTGCGCTTGCTCTTGAGCTTGCGCCTCGGGCGATCCGGCCGCGATGGCGCCGGCGACGGCCGCGCTCCATACCGTAGAGAGCAAAATCCGCCGCCGCATCCCCCGGCCCTCACCGCACGACCCCAGTTCCGCGCCGACATTTCCAAATTCCAGCCGCCGACACAAGACGGCAGCTGAAGCTTAGGGAAAATTAACCGCGTTTTCCCCGCCGGCTGTGGCATGGCTGACACGCCCGGCGGCGAAATTCGCCCCCAATCTGGTGACGGGGCGGCCCGTGCGTGCGTCCATCCATCGAGGCGCGCCCAAAGCGGGGCGCGGCCTCGAGGACGAGGTTCTGTTTGTTTCAGCAAAATCAGCCCCATCCCGAGGCTGAGCGCAGCGCGGCGCCGTGCCCTCACTTCCCAAGCAACGCCGAGCGGCGTTGCTTGGGCCCCTTCTCTCCCGGTGGGAGAGAAAAGAAAAGAGCGGCGCCCACTTCCTCTCTCTCCCTCTGGGAGAGAAGGGGCCCATTTCGCTGCCCTGGCAGCGAAATGGGAAGTGAGGGCCGGCCCCGGATGAGTTTCCGCTGCAAAGAAAAAAGGGCGGGGCCCCGACCCCGCCCTGCGCGCATCGCTGGCGCGCTCGAACTCGAAATGCCGTTCCCCCGCGAAAGCGGGCGTCTCCTGATATTTCTGCGTTACCGGCCGAAAATACTCGTCATGCTGGGAATCGCCGCACCGGCCCCGACGTTGACGAGCGCGACGTTGAGGGTCAGGTGCGAGTTGACGACGTTGCCGACGCCGTTCACGGCGGTGAGCTGGAACACCCCGTTGAGGCCGCTCAGATTGCCGACGAAGGTGCTGAGCTGAATCTGCCCGCCCTGGATGTTGAAGTTCATCGGCGGGCTGGTGCTGGTGACGCCCGTGGTGCTCGTATTGCTCGTGCCGGTGCCGGTCACGTTGCCGTTCACGTTCTCGACCGTCGCGAAGAAGGAGGCATCGAAGATGATGCCCATGAAGCCGCCGCGTTGCTTGCTGAGCTCCTCGTCGGTCATGGTTCGCGCGATGGCGGTGCCCGGCGCCAGATCCATCGTGCCGCGGTCCTGCGCGGCGGCGCCCGCGACGAGCGCAAAGCTCACCGCACAAACGAAGCTGGCCCCAGCGATTTTCCCGATCATCATGGTACGTGCTCCCGATTTCCTGCGTTTCGGAGGCGTTTTCGCCCCACCATGTCCTTGCGTTTCTTGCTCTAGAACTGGACCCCACTCGGCCGAATGCGCGTCAGATAGCGGTCGAGCAGCTGAACCATCTGTCCCTGCGCGGTCGGCGCCCTGAGGCCCGGTTCCAACGCGAACTTGTTGTCGGGCTTCTTGGTCCGGCTGAGAAAGACGAGGATGACCTTGCTCCACTCTTGTATGAACTGATCGAGCGGCATGGTGCGGTTGCCGAACGCGGAGTCGGCGATGAACACTTGGCCGTCCTTCATGCCCTTGACGATGACGAAGTGGTTGTAGCCGCGGCTGTTGATGAGCGTCAGGAACGGAATTTTTATCTCGGTAACAGCCTCGGGCTTGGTGATCTTGAAGCCCTGCACCACATAGCCCTTGCGCTCGCCGTAGCGCTTCAGCTCGAGCATCGAGAAGCCGTCCTTCTCGATCTTCGCCTTGTCGCCCGATTTCAAGGCCTCGTTGATGACCTCCGCCTCGTCGACCTTGTCGGCGTAGAAATACGTGAGCAAGGTCGACACGGCCGCCGCGCCGCACGAAATATCGAAGCGCTGGCGCGTGATGTTGACGAAGCGCAGGTCCACGATCGATTTGCGCTGCACCTGCACTCGCATGCCGCTGGGCAGCCAGATGTAGTCGGCGAACGCCGCGCCCGGCGCGAGCGCGCCCAGAAGCGCCGCGATGCCGATCAGCCGCTTCATCCTATGCCGCCTCATGCCCGCGAGCCTATGAATTGACTCGTCATGCCGACCGGAGCGAGCCGTCTTCGGCTCGCGGAGTGGAGGCATCGCGTCGGCCCGCAAGTGCGGGCCTTCTTGCCAATTCGCGCCTTCGCGCGAATTGGCCGGAAGAACCGCGCAGCGGTTCGACGCGATCCCTCCGCTTCGCGGCCGCGCAAGCGCGCGTCCGCTCCGGTCGGGATGACGATGAAAACATTGGCGCGCCGGTATCATGGGATGTTGAGCACCGTGACGCTCAGGGTCAGCACGTTGGAGGCTATGTTGGCGTCGCCGACCGACTGGGTGATCTGGGCGATGCCGGTGAAGTTGGTGATGCCCGAAATCGTGTTGGTCTGCGTGATCGGGCCGGTGGCCGTGAACTGGATGTTCGACGCCACGGCGGAGAGGCTGCTGTCGGCCATGCTGGCCGCGCCGTTGCCGGTGCCGATGCCGAGGCCGATGACCAGCGCGTTCAAATTGACGTTGAGGGTGCCGGAATTCTGGCTGATCTGCGCGATTCCGGCCGAGCCGTTGAGCGCATTCTGGATCGTGTTGCTTCGGGTGATGCCGCCCGCAAGGTTGATCGCGTGGCCGGTGGTTTCGAGCTGGGCATGGAACGAGGCGTCGGCGATCGCTTCGGTGCCGCCGGCGGACGCCGTGATCAGCACCAGATTCGTCTGGTTGGACGCGATGCCCGCATCCTGGTTGATCTGGACGATCCCGCGATTGTTCAGCACCGAGTCGAAGAGCTGCGTGGCAACGACGCGCGGGTCGGTGAGGTTGACGACGTTGTCGCGGATCGAGGAGTTGAAAACCCCGGTGGCGAATGCCCCCGAATTGCCGGTGATCGTGATCAGCAGCTCGTTGGGCGCTTCGGGCGCCTGGGCGGGCGCGGGCGCGGGCAGAAACGCGAAAAGCAGCGCGGCAAAGCCGCCGCGCAGCGCTTTGTCATTCAAGGCACAGCGTCGCACCATCGTCGCCGCTCTCCCCCTCTCGGCGTCTCCCCGGAAGAGACGGCACGAGGGCCGGGTCGGAACGAAAAAACCTGGCGGAGGAGATCATCCGGAGCGATCGCTCCTCCGCCAGTATCAAGTGCCGGTCGGGTCCTGAGCCTCGCCGAAGCGAGGCTCAGGACCGGAGAGAGTGCGTTCAGTTCGTGAACCCGGCCGTCGGGATGGCCGAACCCACCGTCGACGTTCCCCTCGAGCCGGAGAGGCTGAGGACAAACGCCTGGTTGTTGAAATTGCCGTTCGTCTGGTTCACCGCGGTGACGCCGCGGTTCCCGTTCACGGAGTTCACGATGTTCGCGACCTTGACCGTGGCGCCCAGCTCGTCGGTGTCGTTCCGCTGGTTCCACTGGCCGAGATCGGCTTCGGACAGGGCCACGGCCGTGTTGTTGCCGAGCGCCAAGTCGGCGGCGTTCACCTGGTTGTTGCCGTGCCCGGTGTTCTGGTTGACCATCGTGACGCCGACGTTGGTGTTCACCGAGTTGTTGATCAGCGCCTGCTTGTCCCGGCCCGCGGGGCCGTTGCCGTCGATCCTGGAGAAGCCGTCCGTCGCGCGCTGATCGACCGCGATCAAGCTTTCGGTGAAGAAGGCGTTGCGGCTTATCGCCACCGAGAGGCTGTTGATCTGGTTCACGCCGTTGCCGACGTCCTGGTTGACCTGCGTGACGCCGGTGTTCCCGGTGATCGACGAGTCGATCCGGGCCGTGAGGTCGGCCCCGTTCGGCACGTCGATGCGGTCATCCAGATCGATGTTGTACGTGTTGTCGTTGCGCTGGTTGATCACGGTGATCGACTCTGCGGCCGAACCGCCGGCGAACTCGCGGGCGACGACGATGAAGACGAGCTTCACCTTCACCAGCTCTTCGTCGACGAAGACGGTCTTGTCGAACGTGACAAGGGCGCGTACGTCCACGTCCGCTGCCGCCGGGGCGGCGAATGCCACCGCGCCGAGCAGAAGGGCCGTGGAAGCGAGAAGATGCTTTTTCATGGTTTCCACTCCCTTCCCTTAGAAGCCCGTCGCAGCGATGCTGACGACGTTCGCCTGGTTGGCGAAGTTGCCGGCCGTCTGGTTCACTTGGGTGATCCCGACGTTGCCGGTGATCGAGGTATTGATCGACGCGATCTTGTTGACGCCGTTGCCCTCGGCCACGGTGTTGCCGGTGTTGAACTGGCCGAGCGCCACATCCGACAGCGCCACGCCGTTCGACTGCGAGAAGGCGATCGAGATGGCGTTGGCCTGGTTGTTGATGTTGCCGGTGGCCTGGTTCACCGCGGTGATGCCGCTGTTGCCGACGATCGAGTTCAAGATCAGCGCTTCGCGGAAGATGATGGCGACCGAGCTGATCCTGTTGCCCTGCATGTACTGCGCCCCGGCCACCTGGGCTTCGGCGAAGCCGGTGTTGCCGCCCGGCGGGTCTTGCGGCGTGTCGAGATCGAACGCGAACGAGATCACGGTGCCCTGGTTGTTGCTGTTGCCGCTCGACTGGTTCACCGAGGTGATGCCGACGTTGTTGCGGACAGAGCCCGAGATCAGGTCGGTCTTCTCGGCGCAGTTCTCGCAGGCTTCGTTGCCTTCGTTGCGCTGATTGAAGATCGTCTGCGCCTCGGCCGCCTTCTCCGGAACGTCGGTGATGCGGACGACGAGGGTGACGGCCTTCCGCTTGACGATGAGCTCGACGATATCGATGTCGACGAGCTTGGTCACGTTGCCGATCACGGTGACATCGGCGCTGGCTGTCGAAGCGAACAGCGCGGCCCCCGCGACGGCACTTAGAAGGGTTGCTTTTCGAAGCATGAACCTCTCCTCCTACTTGCCTCTATTTTGCTGGTTGCACGCCCCAGCCGGGCCGTCCCCGGCCAGGTGGAGATCCCTCCGTGACACAGCGGCGAAGCCCCTGCTGACGGCCGGACCCTGGGTTTTTAGGTCCGGTCATGGCGCGCGAACGCCCCTCTTTCGCTGACGCTTGGCGATTTTTTGCGCGGCCGGCTTACCCCTTTTCGGGTAAGCGCGCGGCGCCGGAAGTTATGGTTAATAAGAAGTGAATGTAACGTCAAAGTATCGCGCGCCGTAAAAGCGCGGCCCGCACGCGCGCTCCTCAGGAGGCCACGAGTTCTCGGCACTGTCGCAATTTGGTAACCAAGGCTGATTTCACGAGCTGAGCAATCTTGCGTGATTAAAATCGAGTAAACATCAGTATAACAATTGCTCCGGATATTTCACCGCATTTGTTCTCCGGATTCGAATACGCCCCACTACCGTCCACGACCAACATCGCGCCTCGGCGCCGCTCAACAGGGCGCATCGCGAAGGTGGAAAATCCGCGCCGAGGCAATGCTTCCAGTAAAAGCCGAGTATTGATTTCGCTCTCTACTTGGGCCTGGCGGCTGGTGGGGGGTCACCAAAAAGGGGGCTATGTGGGATTCGAAAAGCTCTAAGACCGGAGAGCGAACGAAATGTTCGTTCGCGACGAGGGTTTTGGAATCGGAGCGGGTAGACCGGTTCCAGCCGCAGCCTGGTGCGTACCGTTGTGCAGGGCGAGGGGCGCTGCGCCGACGGTGGCGTGTCGACTCGGGATGGGGGACGTGAAGGACAATCCATCGAACGCCAACGACGAGCTCGTCGCCGCGATCTATGCGGCGGCGGCGGAACTGGTGCCGCCCTCGCGGCCGCTCGAGCTCCTCGCGGAGCTGACGCGCAGCGACAAGGTTTTCTCCGCGCACTTCGACGCCGACCAGGGGCGCGGCGGCATCCTCGCCAGCTTCAACGTCGAGCCGAACTTCATCGAAAGCTACAACGAGATCTACGCCAGCCAGAATCCGTGGCTGGCGCGCGCCTCCTACTTCCAGGCCGAGGGCCTGGTCTGGCGGAGCGTCGAAATCCTCGACAATGCCCGCCTCCGCGAGACCGAGTTCTACAAGCTCTTCTGCTACGGGCAGGGGATCGGGACCACCGCGCACCTCGTCGTCCGCGTGCGCGGCCCGGATATTTTCCACGCGATGCTGACCCGGCGCGGGACGAACGCCGAGGAATACGACGACGCGGCGCTCGCGATCTGCCGCCTCTACGCGCATCACGCCCGGCGCGCGATGGACATCAGCCAAGCCGCCGCCAACTGGCGCTTCATGGAGGAAGGTTTCAGCGCCGCGGCCGACGAGATCGCCACCGGCGTCGCGATCGTTCAGGCGCCGGCGACGGTGCTGCACATGAACCGCACCTTCTCGGCGCTCCTCGCCGGCGCCCGCGCCGCGCCGGTTCCGCCCGTGCGGCCGGCGGCGTTCTCGCGCACGATCGGACGGCGCCCGATCGAGGCGCGGCTGCCGCGCCCGCTCCTGGAGGCGCTGGCCGCCTCGCCGGTGCCCACCTCGTGCCTCGTGCACCCCGAGGGCGAGGACAGCGGGCGCCCGGTTCCGGTGCTGATCCGCCCGATCAGGCTGCGCGCCGGTTCGGGCGGCGCTTCGCCGAGCGGCTTCGTGCTGCTCTGCCGCAGCTCCACCTCCGAAATCGAGCTCGACGAGGGCGCGCTGCGCAGCGCCTACGCGCTGACCGCCGCGGAGGCGCGCGTTTGCGGGGCGCTCGTGGGCGGCGAGAACGTCCATGTCCTCTCCGCGCATCTCGGCATCAGCCCGCAGACCGCGCGCACGCACCTGAAACGCATCTACGACAAGACGGAGACGATGCGGCAGCCCGAGCTGTTGCGGCTGCTGCTCGCGTTCTCGCACCGGAAGACGCCGAAGCCCGCCCCCGCGCGGCCCGGCCTCGCCGCGTCCGAGATATTGCCGCGCCAGGCGCCCAAGGGACTCTTCCAATCGGATTGACGCCAGCGCCTTTGTCTTGATCGTCATCCCGACCGAAGCGGCCGCGCCTCTTGCGCGGCCGCGAAGTGGAGGGATCGTGCGCGACGCGAGGCCCTTGGCCTCGCTTGCGGCCAATTCGCGCTCGGGATGACGGCGCGAGTACCCGCTTTGGGGTAGTTTTGCGAAAGCGGCGAAGCGCCCGCGTGCAGATCGCCGATGACATCGGTATCGCGCGCGCGCCCGCCGCGAATCCGGCGGATTCGTCATAATCGGCGGCACTTTGCCCGCGCGCCGCAGCGGCCGACAGGCGTTGGGACCGGGCGCTGCGGAGCTAGGCCGGGCGCCATCGCACGCGCTGCATCGCGCGCTCCGGCGCTCTTAACCATGCCCCAAAAGGAGCACTACACCGCGTAAAGCGCCCCCTAGTGTGCCGCGCAAACATGGCCGCGCGCTCTGATGTCGGCGAATCTGAGCAGGCACGTCCGCTTCGTGAAGCGGGCGGCGAGGGGGAGACAGGGGGCGGTCGCGGCTAAGAACCAGCTCGCGGCGGATGTCGGCGCGCGCATTCTCTCCGAGGGCGGGAACGCGGTCGACGCGTGCATCACCGCGGCGCTGGCATTGGCCGTGCTCGAGCCCTGGACCAGCGGCCTCGGCAGCGCCGGCTGCATGGCGATCTGGGACCAGAGAAAGGGGCGCGGCCACGTCGTCGACTTCCCCGCGGGGCTCCCGGCCGAGAAACCCGATTTCGGCGCCTTGCGGCGGAACGAGGCCGGCGACGAGCAGGAGGCCGCGCGGCTGGCGGCCTACCGCTCGATCGCGGTGCCGGGGCAGCCGGACGGATTGTGGACGGCGCACGCGTTCGGCTCCAAGCCGTGGCCCGCGCTGGTGGCGCCCGCGGTGGACCTCTCCGAAGAAGGGCTCGAGGTCGATTGGTATGCGGTGCTTACGATCGGGCTCGCGGCGGGGGAACTGGCGCGCTTTCCGGCGTCGCGCGATTGGTTCTTGCCGGCCGGCCCCGTTCCTTCCTACTTCGGGCGGAGCGCGCAAAGGCGCCTCAGGAACTCGGCGCTCACCGCGGCGCTGAAATCGCTGGGCGAGCGCGGCGGCCGCGATTTCTACGAAGGCGCCGTCGGCTTCGCGATCGCCGACGATCTCGCGCGTGGCGGATCGACGATCGGCAAGGCCGACTTGAGGGGCTATCGCGCGCGCGCGCTCGAGCCCACGATCATCGCGCGCTACAGCAAGCGCTACCTGCTGCCCGCGGGCAGCGCGCTGGCCGACACGTTCATCGAGATGATGAAGGCCGAGGACAGCTCCGTGCTGCCGCTCGACCGGACGCGGGTCACGAATCTCGCCCAGACCTTCCTCGCCGCGCATGCCGAGCTTCGGCCCGGCGATCAGGACCTGAACGAGTGGAGTTCGCACGTCTCGGTCATCGACGGCGACGGGAACATGGCCTCGCTTTCGCAAAGCCTCGGCTCGCTGTTCGGATCGAAGGTGGCACTGCCCTCGACCGGCATCCTCGCGAATAATTTCGGAATGCCCGCCCAGGACGGCCACGAGCGCGGAGAGGGCCGCGGGGTCGCCGCGCACTACCTCCTGCCCGTGCTCGGACTCTCGGGGGAACGAGCCTGGCTCGCGATCGGCGTGTCGGGGAACCGGCACATTTTGCCCACGCTCATGCAGATCATCTCGCTGCTCGGCGATTTCGGCTTTGCGATGGAGGATGCGTTCCACCAGGCGCGGGTCGGCGTCGGCAGGTCGGGCCAGATCCAGATCGACGCGACGGCGCCGCCGGACATCAAGACCGCGCTGAAGCAGATTTTCCGGGCGATCGAGGTGCCCACCGCGATCGATCCGTTCGCGCGCCAATGCGCGGTCGCCGTAAACATCGATCTGTTTTCGGGCGAACGGATCGCGATGACCGAGCCGACCGAGCTCTGGGCCGGCGCGGCCGCGATCGGATGAGGAGTTGATCGGCGCTGCGCCACGGGCGCATCTCGCGGCGATCACGGCGCGCATGTAATATTCCTTCCACCATTCAGGACTAGGATGCGGCGCTTCGCGATCCGCCGCTCCGGAAACGCCCGCCAAATATGGTAAATTGAGGAAAAATCCGGGGCCGGATCAGTATCTGCCGCATGTGACACAGCGTTAAAAATTTGTTAGAAGTGCGGGTTGCCGTTCTTCGGGGAAGTATGAGTCAGCGCGAAAACGGTGAGGGGAGCCGCGAACTGCTCGTCGGCGAGATCTACCGGGCGCTCTTCGGCGCGGCGCCGATCGCCCAGGCACTGCGCGAGCTGGCCGCCCTCACCGACAGCGACAAAGCGTTCTGGGGCAGCTTCGACCTGCAGCGAAATACCGGCTATATCGCCGACTCCTACAATTTCGCTCCCGAGTTCATCCAGAAGTACAACTGGACGCTGTCATCGCAGAATGCGTGGCTCGCCAAGACCCAGTATTATCAGGCTGAAGGGCTGATCTGGCGCGGCTCGAGAATCGTGCCGGCGCGCGACCTGGTCGCCACGCCGTTCTACGCCGAATTCCTCGCGCCGCAGCGAATCTACCATACGCTTCACATCGTCATCGCGGTGAACGCGGAGCGCGTGACTCACGTCCTGCTGAGCCGTCCCGAACATCAGCCGGATTTCGGCGAGGCGGACATCGAACTGGCCCGTTGCTTCGCGTTTCACGCGCGTCAAGCCCTCGAGAGCCATCGCGTGCTCGCGGCGCAGACGATGATCCAGGCGGGGTTGGCCGAGGTCGTGAGCGACGCCGCGCTCGGCGTCGCGATCGTGGACCCGCCGGTGGTGCTCTACACGTCGGTGATCTGCGACCGGATCTTGGCGTCGCTCGGAGCTCCCAACGGCTCGCACAAGGGGCCGTCCGCGCTGCGCTCCGGGGTCGTGCATTTCCCGCGCGCGGTCGCGGAAGCCATAAACGGCCACCATGATGCTTCGGTGAAGCGCTTGATCGTGAACCGGCCGAACGGGCACGGCCGCGTGCTGGTCAGCATCAAGGCGCTCAACCATCAGACGCCGGCGCAGATCGAGTCCAGGCGCCGGCTGATCGTCAGCTTCTTCGATCTGAGCCAGAGGGTCCCGATCGACGAGGACCTGCTCCAGAGCGCTTACGATCTGACCGCGTCGGAGATCCGCGTGTGCTCGCTGCTCGCCAACGACGAGAACGTGGAAAGCGTCTCCGAGAAGCTGCAGATCAGCCCAAATACCGCGCGGACCCACATCAAGCGGATCTTCAGCAAGACCGGAGCGGCGCGTCAGTCGGAACTGGTGAAGCTGATGATGAATACCGCCACGCTCCACCGGAACGTGAAGCGCCTCGGGTCCGACGACGTTTGAGAAGCCGGCACGCCGCGCGGCAGGGGAGACAATCTGTTTCGGCGGTTCTGATCCTGCGCGGATAGACGATAGCCCGCAACCGCAGGCGGACCGCGTTGCCGCGCGCGGTTTGCCTATTACAAGGCGCCGGGCTACATCGCCTTCGTGCGCGACATGCCCGTCACCACCACGCAAAAGGTCCCAAAGGCCGGCTTCGGCGACCTCGCCGGGCATCCCGAGCGGCATCCCGGCTGCTTCGGCCTCGGCAAGCTGAAGCGGTCCGCTAAGACGCCCCGCGCATGAGGCGGCGCGCGCCCTACGACGATGTCGTCGCCGCTGTGCCGGTGACGATCCCCTATGTGCGCTATTCGATCAAGGCCGCCCACTGGTTCTTGGGGCGCGCGGTGGCCGAGCTGGTGAAGCGCTCCGGTATCGCCAAGCATCGCATCGACGGGCTCTGCGTCTCGAGCTTCACGCTGGCGCCCGATACCGCCGTCGGCTTCTCCGACCATATCGGTCTCTCGACGCGCTGGCTCGATTTCATCCCGCTCGGCGGCGCCTGCGGCGTGGTGGCGCTGCGGCGCGCGGCGCGCGCGGTGCAGAGCGGCGACGGCGAGATCGTCGCCTGCGTCGCCGGCGACACCAACCATGTCGATTCGTTCCGCCAGGGGACCGCCAATTTCAGCCGCTTCGCGCGCGACTCCGTCTATCCGGTCGGCGCCGGCGGACCCAACGCGAGCTTCGCGTTCTTGACCGCCTATTACATGCGCGCCTACGGCGCGACGCCTGCCGATTTCGGCAAGATGTGCGTCGCCCAGCGCGCCAACGCGCTCAAATTCCCGCACGCGCTCTTCAAGGTGCCGCTCAGCCTCGACGATTACCTCGGCGCGCGCATGGTCTCCGATCCGATCCGGCTCTTCGATTGCGTGATGCCCTGCGCGGGCGCCGAGGGCTTTCTCGTCATGCGCCGCGCGGTCGCCGAAGAGCATGGGATCGCCTATGCGCGAATCCTCGCGACGATCGAGCGCCATAACGCGTTCCAATCCGATCCCGTGCAGTTCCGCGGCGGCTGGGCGCTCGAGCGCGACGAGCTCTACGCTCAGGCGGGCGCGACCCCCGGCGACATCGACTTCGTCGAGACCTACGACGACTACCCGGTCATCAACATGCTGCAGCTCGAGGACCTCGGCTTCTGCGAGAAAGGTGCGGCGCCGGACTTCGTGCGCGCGCACGAGCTGACGGTCGGCGGCTCGTTCCCGCTCAACACCTCGGGTGGGCAGCTTTCGGTCGGTCAGGCGGGCGCCGCGGGCGGCTTCCTCGGCTTGGTCGAAGCGATACGCCAGCTCACGGGCGCCGCGCTCGGTGCGCAGGTGGCCGATGCCAGGCTCGGACTCGTCAGCGGCTACGGCATGATCAACTACGACCGCGGGCTTTGCAGCGGCGCCGCGATCCTGGCGGCAGCGCAATGACGGCGCCGCTCATCCGGCCCAAGCGCAAGAACCCCATTCTGCGCACGCGCCAGCCGACGCTGCCGCCGGCGGCGCGCAGCCGCGTCGCGCACGGCCTCACCGCCGCGGCGGCGCTCGGCCGCTTCGAGCTGCAGGCCTGCGGCGACTGCGGCACGGTCCAGTATCCGCCGCGCGAGGTCTGCCGCCAATGTCTCTCCGACCGGCTCGCCTGGCGGCCGCAGAGCAATGGCGGCGAGCTCCTCTCGGAAACGCTGGTGCGGCACAGCCTCGAGCTGTTCTTCCGCGAGCGCGCGCCTTGGCGCGTCGGCATCGTCAAGCTCGATTGCGGGCCCGCGGTCGTCGCCCATCTCCAGGCCGACGTGCCGCCGGCGCCCGCGCGCGTGCGCACCGAGGCACGCCTCGACCGCTCCGGACAAGCCGTTCTCGTTGCCCTGCCGCAAGAGGACACGCCCAACATGGCCGACGATCCGCTGCTGCGCGAAATGAGCTGCGATCCCAAGTTCCGCAAGATCCTCGTCACCGATGGCAAGACCGCCGTCGGGCAGGCGATCGTGCAGGCGCTCGCCGCCGCCGGGGCCGACCTGATCTGGGTCGGCAATGCCGAGCCATGGAAGAACTTCCCCGGCTTCGAGGCGGTGAAGTCGCTGCCGCAGGTGACCTTGCTGCCGCTCGACCTCACCGATTCCCGCTCGGTCAAAGAGATCGCCGGTGCGATTGCCGGGCGCGTCGACATCGTGATCAGCAACGCCGAAGTGCACCGCACCTACGGCATCGCCGCGCGCCACGGCCTCGATGCGGCGCGGGCCGAGATGGACGTCAACTATTTCGGCCTGCTGCGCCTGGCCCAGGAACTCGGGCCGGCGATGAAGACGCGCGGCGCGGACGGCGCGTCCAGCGCGGCGGCGTGGGTGAATCTCCTCTCGGTCTACGCGCTGGCGAATTTTCCGCCGCACGGCACCTTCTCGGCCTCGAAGGCCGCCGCGCATTCGCTGGCGCAGTGCCTGCGCGCCGAGATGCGGCCGGCCGGCGTGCGCGTCGTCAACGTCTATCCCGGACCGATCGACGACGAGTGGAACCAGCTGCTGCTGCCGCCGAAGCTGGCGCCGGCGGCGCTCGCCGGCGCGATCGTGGCCGCACTCCGGGCCGGCGTCGAGGACGTCTATCCCGGCGACGTGGCGCAGGATTGGCTTGCACGCTGGCGCGACAACCCCAAGGCGCTCGAGCGCGAGGCTGCCGCGGGATGAAGAAGGAGCGCACCACGAGCGCCGGCACGCTCGCGCGGCTCGTCGCCGACCTCGCCGCCGGCCAGATCCGCATCGTCGATCTCACGCAGACGCTGGGACCGGAATTTCCGCAGATCACGCTGCCGCCCGAGATGGGCCAGGCGTGGCCGTTCCGCATCGAGGAGATCTCGCGCTACGACGACCGCGGCCCGGGCTACTACTGGAACAATTTCTCCTGCAGCGAGCACACCGGCACGCATTTCGACGCGCCGATCCACTGGATCTCGGGCCGCGAGCTGCCGAACAACAGCACCGACACGATACCCGCGGACCGCTTCGTCGCCCCGGCGGCGGTGATCGATTGCTCGAAGCAGTCCGCGGCGGATCCGGATTTCCTCCTGACCGTCGGCTTCGTCCGCCGATGGGAATCGGCGCATGGACGCATCGCGCCGCGCTCCTGGGTGTTGATGCGCACGGACTGGTCGAAGCGGAGCGACCCCGTCGCCTACCAGAATTTCGACGACACCGGCCAGCACACGCCCGGGCCGGATGCGGAGGTCGTGCAATTCCTGGTGCGGGAGCGCGAAGTGTTGGGCTTCGGCACCGAGACGATCGGCACCGATGCCGGCCAGGCCTTTCACTTGAAGCCGCCCTACCCCTGCCATTACTACATGCACGGCGCCGGCCGCTATGGCCTGCAGTGCCTCACGAACCTCGATCAGCTGCCGCCCACGGGCGCGGTGCTGTTCGCGGCCCCGCTCAAGATCAAGCAGGGCAGCGGCAGCCCGCTGCGCGTCGTCGCGATGGTGCCGGCCGCGGCCCGGACCGCGCCTCGGTCAGGGGCGGCGGTACGGCGTCGGCGCGCCCGCTGACGCGGCGGCGATGGCAAGCTGTCTGCGGTTCGTGATCGAGCGAACCGCTCGGCCTGTCTCAGCTCTTGGGGGCCGCGACCTCGCAGCCATATGCGGAGGCGGAGGCGATGAACCAGGACCAGAAGCTCGCGGCCATGCTGCGAAACACGGCGATGTCGTAGGTCGGAGCGTCGTCGATCTGCCAGATCTGTGCGCCGATATGCGCGATCGACGTCAGCGCCACGTCACCGGTCCGAAAAACGCGGGGGTGCAGATCGACGAGACACCCCTTGGCGAGCGCATCGCGCACCCGCGGGCCGGCGACGCGAAGGACGGCGCGCGCGTCCGTCTGGTCGGAAACGGCCGCGAGGCCTCTCAGGTCTCTCTCGGCTCTTGCCACGACGTTCGGCGATTCACTTGCAAGCAACCATTGATCCGGCCCGGACCATATCAGATCGCCAAAGCGGCCCTGCACGCGCTTCGGTGCCGAAGGGGGCGTGATGCCGACGAGATTCGTCAGCGCGCTCTCGACCTCCGCGCGGCGTCCCTCTCCCGCCAGGATGGTCGCGAGCGACCGCCAATCGACCGGCGTCGCGCACACGCCCGGCATGTTGCCGGCGGAGCCATGTCGCCCGGCAACGGCAATTCCGTGCCAAGCGCTGCGGCGCCGCCACGAACTGGCCGCTGCCTCAGACACGAAGGCGCTCCTCCCCCGGATCGACGAAGACCGGGCCACAGATTTCGACCTCGACGTCGCTTCCGCGCACGGGGTCGACGGCACGCACGCGCCCGCCGATTCGCTCGGGACCTCGGCGAAGCAGGCCGAGTCCGATCCAATGGCCGAGTGCCGGCGACAATGCCGCGGCGGTCATGTAGCCTTCGTCATGTTCCGCGCTGGCCGGCTTTCCGACAGGGATGAAATGGGCGCCGGCGCGGAGGCGCAGCGCCGTGTTTATCGGTTTGAACCCGACGAAGCAGGGACGGTCGCGATCGATGAGAGCCGGGCGGCCGGCCATCGAACGTCCGATGTAGTCCTTTTTCGACGACATCATGCGGCCCAGGCCGAGGTCGTGCGCCGTGGTCTGCCCGTTGATCTCGCTGCCTGCGACGTGGCCTTTCTCGATTCTCATGACGCCGAGCGCTTCGGTCCCGTAGGGCGCGATACCGAAGGGCTCGCCCGCTTGCATGATCGCGCGGATGGCCGCGTCTCCGAATGACGCCGGCACGGCGAGCTCGTAGGCCAGCTCGCCCGAAAAGGAAATGCGGAAGAGCCGCGCCGGGATGCCTCCGCCGACGGTAACCGCACGGGCGGCAAGATAGGGGAAGCCCTCATTGGAGAGATCGTGTTCCCGATCGACGATGCCGCGCAGAACGCGGCGCGCGTTTGGGCCGGCAACCGAGAATTGTGCCCATTGCTCGGTGACCGACACCATCTGGACGTCGAGTTCCGGCCAGAGCACCTGGTGACAGAATTCGAGATGCTGCATGACCGCGACGGCGTTGGCCGTCGTCGTGGTCATGAGAAAATGATGATCGCCGAGCCGGGAAGTCGTGCCGTCATCCATGACGAAGCCGTCCTCGCGCAGCATCAGCCCGTAGCGTGCCTTGCCGACCGGAAGCGATTTCCAGCCGTTGATGTAGACGCGTTCGAGGAGCTCCGCGGCGTCCTCGCCTTGGATGTCGATCTTGCCGAGCGTCGAGACGTCGCACACGCCCACGCTCGAACGCACGGTCCGAACCTCGCGCGCGACGGTCTCCAGCCAACCGCGCTCGCCGTCCACCGGGTAGTACTGCGCGCGCAGCCAAAGCCCCGTCTCCGCAAAGACCGCGCCCCGCTCTCTCGCCAATTCGTGCGAGGGCGTCAAACGCGTCGGGCGAAAGCTCCTGCCCCTGTGATGGCCGGCCAGGGCGCCGATGGCGACGGGAGTGTAGGGCGGCCGGAAAACGGTCGTTCCGACCTCGGCGACCGGCCGCTTGGCGAGGCCCGCGATGAGCACGAGGCCCAACACGTTGCCCGTCTTGCCCTGGTCGGTCGCCATGCCGAGCGTCGTGTAGCGCTTGAGGTGCTCGACCGAGCGAAATCCCTCCCGGTGCGCGAGCTCCACGTCGGCAGCGGTGACGTCGTTTTGAAAGTCGACAAAGGCTTTGCCGGCCTTGCCTTGGACCGCCCAGTGGGGAGACCCATTCGTGTTCTCCCGCTCGGCGGCGGGCTGCGCGAACGACGCGGTCCGAAAGCCGCAATCGCCGGCCGCCGCCTTGCCCAGCGTGATTCCGTCGGCCAGCGCATCGGCAAGGCTCCATCGGCCGGCAGCGGCGCCGGCGACCCGCATGCCCGGCGGAACCTCTCCTGGAAGAAATGCCGCGCGCTCTTCGCTCCACACCGGCTTGCCGCCCAAATGACACGTGAGGTGGACGGCGGGATTCCAGCCATTCGACATCGCCAGCAGGTCGCAGCCGACCCGTTGCGACCGACCCGATGCGTCAGCAACGTCGACGGCCGTCAAACCCCGCGCGCCGTGGGCGGCGATGACGCTGCCGCCGACGATCACCTGCGCGCGGGCCTGCCGCGCCGCGGCGGCGAGGTCGGGATGGACGTCGCGGCGCGTGTCGACGACGAGGCCCACCTCGACCCCGGCGCGCGCCAGATCGATGAGCGTGCGCCATCCGTCGTCACACGACGTCAGGACGGCCGCGCGCCGCCCGGCGGCCACGCCGAAGCGATTGAGATAGGCGCGCACCGCGCCGGCCAGCATCACGCCCGGGCGATCGTTGCCGCAGAACAGCATGGGTCGCTCGATCGCACCGGCGGCGAGGATTGCGCGCCTTGCCACGATCCGCCAGGCGCGCTGGCGCGGCTCGTATTCCGGCGGCTGCGGCAGATGATCGTTCGCCCGCTCGACGGCCGCGTAAGTTCCGTGATCGTACGCGCCGAACACGGTCGTCCGGCGCATGAGCCGGACCTCGGGCAGGCTCTCCAGCTCGCCAAGGGCACTCGCCAGCCAGTCCGCGGCTGGACGGCCATCGATCGATCGCGGCTCCGACAGCAGCCGCCCGCCAAGCGCGAAGTCCTCGTCGCACAGGATGACCCGCGCGCCGGCGCGGCCCGCCGCCAGCGCCGCGGCGAGGCCGGCAGCCCCGCCGCCTATGACCAGAACGTCGCAGAAGGCGATCGCTTTCTCGTAGTGGTCCGGATCCCCGGTGCCCGCGGCCCTTCCGAGCCCCGCGGCCCTGCGAATGAGCGGCTCGTAGAGCCTCTCCCAGAAGCGGGCCGGCCACATGAACGTCTTGTAGTAAAAGCCCGCGCGCAAGAGCGGCGCCAACGGCGCGCTCATCGAAAGCAGGTCGAAGCCGAGCGTCGGCCAGCGATTCTGGCTGGCAGCCTCGAGACCGTCGAAGAGTTCGACCGTGGTGGCGCGCGTGTTCGGCTCGCGGCGCGCACTGGATCGCAACTCCACCAGCGCGTTCGGCTCGTCCGAGCCGGCGGCGAGAATGCCGCGGGGCCGGTGGTATTTGAACGAGCGCCCGACCCAGCGCACCGCATTGGCCAACAGCGCGGAGGCGAGAGTATCGCCCGCGTATCCGGTGTAGTCGCGGCCGTCGAAGCGGAAGCGCATTGGCCGCGCTCTATCGACGAGACCGCAGGAGCCGAGGCGAAGACTCTGAGCCGACGCGAACGGCGCCACCTCCCCCGCGTTGTCGGAAAACGTCGCCGCCCCCGCTCCGCGATCCGATGCCACGAGCGCCTCAGCCGTTGCTGTTGCGCGATCGCGCGCAAGCGACGTCGCGGATCGCGTGGGTGCGGGTGTCGCGCGTGACGACTAGCCAAGCGTGGCAGCCCGCGGCGTGATACCAGAACTCCTTGTGCAGGCCGGCGGGATTGTCGCGAAGATAAACGTAGTCGAACATCTCGAATCGATCCGCCGCCATCCCGTCCGGGCGGGTCTTGCTCGCGTCCCCGCGGAAGAAGAACTCCTGAACGTCGCGCTCGCCGCAGTGCGGGCAGGGGATTCGCATGTCGGGCCCTCAGTGAAGGTGGGGCTGCGCGCCTTGCCCCTTTTCGTCGATGAGATGCCCGGTCTCGAAACGGTCGAGTCGGTAGGCGGCAGCGACCGGGTGCGGCTCGTCGCGGGCAATGAGATGCGCAAAACACCAGCCCGAAGCCGGCGTGGCCTTGAAGCCGCCATAGCACCAGCCGCCATTGACGTAGAGCCCCGCGAGCGGCGTTCGATCGATGATGGGTGAGCCGTCCATCGACATGTCGACGAGGCCGCCCCAATGGCGAAGCACGCGCAGGCGCCCGAGTCCCGGCCACAGGGCCATGGCCGATTCCATCACGTCCTCGATGGCGGGCAGGTTTCCGCGCTGGGCATAGGAGTTGTAGCCGTCGATGTCGCCGCCGAACACCAGTCCGCCCTTGTCCGACTGGCTGACGTAAAGGTGGCCGGCGCCGAATGTTACGACGATGTCGAGCAGCGGCTTCAGACCCTCGGTGACGAAGGCCTGCAGCACGTGGCTTTCGATCGGCAGGCGCAGGCCCGCCATCGCGGCGACTCGGGAGGTGCTGCCCGCCACCGCCAAGCCCACCTTTGCGGCCTTGATGAATCCGCGGCTTGTCTCGACGCCGACGACGCGCCCCCCCTCGGCGCGGATGCCGATGACCTCGCAGTTCTGCAGCAGATCGACGCCTCGCCTGTCGGCGGCGCGCGCAAAACCCCAGGCGACGGCGTCGTGGCGTGCGGTGCCGCCGCGCCGCTGGAGGAGGCCGCCGTGTATGGGAAAGCGCGCATTCTCGAAATCGAGGAACGGCGCCATCGCGCGGACTTGCCCGCGATCGAGAAGCTCGGCGGCGACCGCGTGGAGGCGCATCGCATTGCCCCGCCGCGCAAACGCATCGCGCTGTGCGTCGGAATGGCAGAGATTGAGGACGCCGCGCTGGCTGACCATGACGTTGTAGTTGAGATCCTGCTCCAGCCCTTCCCAAAGCCTCATCGACATTTCGTAGAAGGGTATGTTTCCCGGCAGCAGGTAGTTGGACCGGATGATCGCCGTATTGCGCCCGACGTTGCCGGAGCCGAGCCAGCCTTTCTCGAGGATCGCGACGTTGGCGATTCCGTGCTCTTTCGCGAGGTAGTAGGCGGTGGCGAGGCCGTGCCCGCCGCCGCCGACGATCACGACGTCATAGGCCGGTTTGGGCTCCGGATCCCGCCACAGGCGCGGCCAATGCTGGTCGCCGCGCAGGGCATTGAGGGCAAGACTCAGAAACGAGTAGCGCATCGCCAGAGATGATGACCGAGCGGGCCGCGGAGATTGCTTCCCCAAGAGGTCGTTCGCTGCCGAGCCCGAGAACTTCGCGGCGGACCAGGGACCGGTTGTTCCCGCGGCAGCCTTCGCTCGATCTTATGCCGGCGAATCGAAGCGCGGAAAAGCCGCTCGCCTCCGAAATTACCGCCTTTTGGCTCCGGCATCAGTTTTGCTTATGCTATGTAAGCGCGCGTCACCAGAGCAACTCTGGCAGGTTTCTACCGCATCGTGTCAATCGCGCGCCGTTCAGCCGCGCATACGCGACCCGGTGGGGTCGAACAGCGCGGCGTTCTGAATGCGGGCCGGCCGTCGCTCTCCGATAATCTCGATTTCGAACGCTCCGCTCGCATTGCTCAGATTTGCCGGCACGTAGCCCATGGCGACGGAGGCCTGACTGAAGTGCGCGCAGCCGCCGGAGGTGACCCAGCCGACGACTGTGCCGTCGTGCCAAACCGGCTCGTCGCCGACGGCATCAGCGTCGGCGGCGTCGACGACGAACGAGACCAGCCGGCGCGCCGGCCCGACCCGCTTCTCGTCGAGCGCAGCCGCCTGGCCGATGAAGTCGTTCTTGCCCAACGCAACGAAGCGGCCCAGCCCGGCCTCGTAGGGTCCATAGATCGGTCGATACTCGCGCGCCCACGTGCCGAAATTTTTCTCGAGGCGCATCGACGTCAATGCCCGGCCGCCGAAATGTCGAAGACCGAGCGCGCGGCCGGCCTCGAGCAGAAGCTCGTGCAGGGCTCGCTGGCGATCTGGCGCGACCCAGATCTCGTAGCCGAGATCGCCGGTAAAGCTGATGCGCGCAACCCAGGCGGGAATCATGCCGAGGTGCAGGCGCCGAAACGACAGGAACGGAAACGCGGCGTTGGATACGTCGTCGCGCGCGACGCGTTGCAGCAATTCGCGCGAATTCGGGCCGGCTAGGGAGAAGCCGGCGAGATCGGTGCCGAAGCTGCGCAGCGCGACTCCCGACGAGGGAAGGTGCTGTTCGAACCAGCGCATGTGATAGTCCTCGGCCACGCTCGACCCGACCAGGAAAAAGCGATCGGCAGCGGTTCGCGCAATCGTGAAATCGCCGATCAGCTTTCCGGCGTGATTGAGCATCGGCGAGAGCGCGATCCGTCCCAGCGCGGGAAGTCGATTGGTGAAAATACGCGAGAGCCAATGCGCGGCCTCGGCGCCCGCGACCTCGTATTTGGCGTAGGTCGTCGTCTCCATCAGGCCGACGCTGTCGCGGACCGCCCGGCATTCGGCCGCGACGTGCGCATGCGCATTCGATCGCCCGAAGGTTATGGTCTCCTCTGCCTTGGCGCCCTTCGGCGCGAACCAGAGCGGATACTCGATGCCATAGGCGGCGCCGAACACGGCGTTTTCGGCCTTCATGCGGTCGTAGACGGGCGACGTGCGCAGCGGGCGCGCCGCCGGCAATTCCTCGTTCGGGAAGCGGATGCGAAAACGCCGCGAATAATTCTCGCGCACCTTGGCGCTGGTATAGGCCGGCGTCGCCCATGGGCCGAAACGGGCCACATCCATGCCCCAGATATCGGCGCCGGGATCGCCATAGATCATCCAGTTCGCCAGCGTGAGGCCGACGCCGCCGCCCTGGCTGAACCCCGCCATCACGCCGCACGCGACCCAATAGTTCTTCAAGCCGCGCACCGGCCCGACCAGCGGGTTGCCGTCCGGCGCGAAGGTGAACGGGCCGTTGATGACCTTCTTGATGCCGGCCCGCCCGAGCGCGGGGAAATGCTCGAAGCCGATCTCGAGGCTCGGCGCGATCCGCTCGAGATCGTTGGGCAGCAGCTCGTGTCCGAAGGTCCAGGGCGTTTCGCGCTCGCTCCAGGGCACGCCGGCCTTCTCGTAGGTGCCCATCAGGATGCCGGGGCCCTCCTGGCGCAGGTAGATCTCGCCGTCGAAGTCGATGGCATGCAGCATCTCGCCGTCGGCGCGCGCCACCTCGGGGACGGCTTCGGTGATGATGTATTGGTGTTCCATCGCGAGCACGGGCAGTTCGAGGCCGGCCATTCGGCCGACCTCGCGCGCCCACAGCCCGCCGCAATTGACGACATGCTCGGCGTGAAGATTGCCCTTGTCGGTGGCGATGTCCCAGCCGCCGCCGGCCTTCGGCGCGAGAGCGGTGACGCGCGTGAAGCGGTGGATGTCGGCGCCCGCGAGGCGCGCGGCCTTGGCGTATGCGTGGGTCACGCCAGAGGGATCGACGTGGCCATCGAGCGGATTGTAGAGCGCGCCGATGAAATGCTTCTTGTCCATCAACGGAAAGCGCCGCGCCGCCTCGTCGACCGAGATGAGCTCGAGATCGAGGCCGAGGTAGCGGCCGCGCGACGCCAGCATCTTGAGAAACTCGAACCGCTCCGGCGTGCAGGCCAGCATCAATCCGGTGGTGAGGTGGATGCCGCAGGATTGGCCCGAGACCTGTTCGATTTCCTTGTAGAGGTTGATCGTGTAAGCCTGGAGCTTCGCGATGTTGGGATCGCCGTTGATCGTGTGCATGCCGCCGGCTGCATGCCATGTCGAACCCGAGGTTAGCTCGTCGCGCTCGAGCAGGACGACATCGGTCCAGCCGGCCTTGGTGAGATGGTAGAGAACGCTGCAACCGACCACGCCGCCGCCGATCACGGCCACACGTGTATGCGATTTCACGAAAGAACACTCCGCTTCAGTGAGCGTACGCGAAGGCGGCGTGGGCGCGCGAGTCCCCGCGCCCATCGGTTTCCTAATGCCGGCGAATACGAGCGCGGGTAAAGCCGCCCGCTTTCGCAATTAGTGCCTTTTGGCAACATCATGAATTTCTCTTATGCTATAATCGCAGCGATAGACCGCCCGGACCGGGCGCTTCTAGGCTCGGCTTGCGAGGGCAGGTCGCGATGCACGGGAGACGATGTCTTGGCGTCACGGTCGGCGATCGATCTCAGAAATCTTACGATTTTCCTGACGGTGGGCACGAGCGGTAACATGACGACAGCCGCGCAGACGCTCGGCATGACGCAATCGGCGGTATCGCAGGCCGTCCAGCATCTCGAGGACGAACTCGGAACCGTCCTGATCGATCGGGCGCGGCGCCCGCTGCGGCTGACGGCAGCCGGATCGATCCTGGCCCGGCGCGCGGGGCGCATCGTCGAGGAAACCCACCTCCTGCCGGCGGCCGTGCGCGAAGCGACGAACGTGCCGGAAATCCGTGTCGGCTTGATCGACTCTTTCGCCGGCACCGTCGGCCCCCATCTCATCCGCGCCTTCGCGGATCGCGTGTCCAGCATCACCCTGTGGGCAGGCCTCACGCCGCCCATCGTCCAGGCGCTGCTGAATCGCCAGGTCGACGTCGTCGTCGCCTCCGAGGAGATCGAAGACGTCGATGCACTGCGCCGGCACAGCCTGCTGCGCGAGCCATTTCTGCTCGCGTTGCCGCGGCGAAGCCGCGATGCCGAGCGCTGGCCTCTGCGCGATCTGGCGGAACGCATGCCGCTAGTCCGCTACAGCGCGCGCTCGTCGATCGGCGCGCAAATCGACCGGCATCTCAGGCGGCTCGGCGTCACCGCCGCGCGCCGCCTCGAACTCGACTCGTCCGACACGCTGTTCGCCATGGTCGCGGCCGGCGTTGGCTGGGCCATCACCACGCCGCTTTGCGTGCTGCACGGCCGGCCAGACCTCGCGGCCGTCCGTCTGGTGCGGCTGCCCGGCCCAGGTTTTACCCGGCAGTTGACGATGATCGCCCGCGACGGCGAATATGAAGCCTTGGTCGACCGCCTGGCCGATGCGGCGAGGACGGCGCTTCGCGACACGTGCATTCCGGCCATACGTCGCATCATTCCCTGGCTCAGGGACGAATTCATCGTGCATCAAGACGACAAGGCGCCCGCGGTGTCTGCCGCGTGACGTCGACGCGAACCAACGCGAAACGAGGGAGGTAGGACATGCTCAAGTCGATGATGAAACTTGCCATCGGCGCGTTCGCGCTGCTGGGGCCGGCAGCCGCGGCGCAAGCCCAAGACACGCTAGCCAAGATCAAGGAAAAAGGCGTGATCGTGGTGGGCGTGAAAAACGACTACAGACCGTGGGGCTTCCTCGATCCGTCCGGCAAAATCGTCGGCATGGAGATCGATCTTGTCAACGACCTGGCCGCCAGGCTCGGGGTCAAGGTCGAGATGATCCCCGTCATTGCGGCCAACCGCATGGAATTTCTCAATCAGGGTCGCATCGACATGATCCTCGCGACCATGGGCGACACGGCGGACCGGCGCAAGGTCGTGGGCATGGTCGAGCCGAACTACTACGCCGGCGGCACCAACGTGCTGGCGCCGAAATCGGCCAATCTGAAGCAGTGGACCGATATCAAGGGAAAGAAAGTCTGCGCCGTACAGGGCGCCTACTACAATCGCCGCGTCGGCCAGCTTTACAGCCCCGAGCTGGTCGTCTTTCCGGCAGTGCCCGATGCGCTGAACGCTCTGCTCGGCGGCAACTGCGTCGCTTTCCTGTTCGACGACACGCTGATCGGTTCGACGCTGGCGAGCGGCGACGCCAAGTGGAAGGACTACGAGATGCCGCTGGCGTCCGAGGATCCGCAGCTTTGGGCGATCGGCGTGCGCCTGGCCGATCTCAATGGCCCGTTCGGCGAGTTCGTCAAGAAAGCCTCGACCGAGTGGCACAAGAGCGGCAAGCTGATCGAACTCGAAAAGAAATGGGGGATCAAGTCGAGCCCCTACCTCAAAGCGACGCATGAGAAGCTGAAAGGGTCCTGACGCGCCCGAAAGCGCGGCGGCGCCCTGCCGATCGGGCGGCGCCGGCAGCCACGACCCATGGCCGATCCCGACCTCTTCGGCCGTTGTATGGCCGATGCGCGCGGCGCTCTCAGCGCGTTCGAAGCCTATTTCAAGTGCCTCGCCGACATCGAGAGGATCAATTTCTCGATCTTCTACGACTCGCTCGACCGCGGCCGTTTCCTCGTCGGCCTGTGGACCACCGTCAAACTGTCGGTCATCTGTCTGGTCGCGAGCGTCGCCATCGGCGTCGTCGGCGCGTGGTTGCAAGGCTCGCGTTTCGCGCTCACGCGACGAATCGTCCAGGGCTACATTCAATTCTTCCGCAATACCCCGCCGCTGGTGCAGTTGGCTTTCTTCTATTTCGCGGTGGGTGCGGTACTGCCGCGGGTGCCCGACGGCGGACAGATGGTGCCCATCGTCGGCAGCTTCGGCTGGGCCGTGATCGCGTTCTCCTTCTTTGCCGGCGCCTTCAATGTCGAGATTTTCCGCGCCGGAATTCAAGCCGTGCCGCGCGCGACGGTCGAGGCCGCGGAAGCGCTCGGCTACAGCCGGCTCAGGGCCTATGGCCACATCGTATTGCCGCTCGCCTTCCGCATCAGCCTGCCCGCGCTCAACAACAATCTGGTCAACCTGATCAAGACGACGACGCTGGCCTATGCCATCGCCGTGCCGGAAATGCTCTACGCTGCGGCTCAGATCTGGTCCGAAGTTCTGAACGTTCGCGAGATGATGAACGTCCTTCTCGTAACATACGTGGCGCTGGTCGGACTCCTGGTGTGGGTCATGGGCCGGTGGGAGCGGGCCATGCGCATTCCGGGATACAGCGCATGATGCCGCTTCGATCCGGCACCGATATGGCGGTGCTGCTGCCGGCTGGAGGCGCGCTGGCACGGCCCGTCGTCGACGCGCGCGCCGTCGGCTTCACCGAACGGACGTTTTCGCCGGCAGTGCTGGGCGCGCTGCTGGCACTTTTCGCTCTGGCCGTCGCTGCCGCGGAAGCCCATGGCCAGCCCGCAAGCGCGGCGCGCGCCGGCATTCTCGCCACACTCTGGAAATGGGCGCCCCTGCTCTTCAGCGGCTTCCTGTTCAACCTGCTCGTGAGCGTATTGTCGATGGCGCTGGGCACCGTGGCGGGCCTGGCCCTCGGCCTGGCGCAAGTCTCGCTGCTCTGGCCGGTGCGCAAGGGCGCGGGCATCGTTACGCAGTTTTTCCGCAACGCGCCGTGGCTCGTGCTTCTGTTCTATTGCATGTTCCTGTTGCCTTTCGACGTCGCGGTTTTTGGGATAACGGTTCCTCTCCCCGCTTGGTTCAAGGCCGTGATCGGCCTGGCACTGCCGGTGATGGCCAATGTGTCGGAGATCGTGCGCGGCGGCGTCCGTTCGATTCCGATCGCGCAATGGGAGTCGGCCGAGGCGCTCGCTTTCTCGCGGCGCCAGATCTTGTGGATGGTCATTCTGCCGCAAAGCCTCAAGCGCATGCTGCCGCCCTGGATGAACCTCTATGCGATCCTGACCATGGCTACGACGTTGATCTCGATCGTCGGCATTCAGGACGGCATGACGCTGGTGCGGAGCGCGCTTATCGCCGAACAGCGCACCGAGCTCTTCATTCCGATGTATCTGATGCTGCTGACCTGGTTCTTTCTCTATTGCTACCCGATCGCGCGCCTCACCATGGCGCTCGAGCGCCGCTTCGCCGTCAGGGCCTAATCGGTGGCGCACGCGCTCGGCACGCCCGTCGTCGTTCTAAAGAACGTCGAGAAGCGCTTCGGCCTGGTCGAAGTGCTGCGCGACGTTTCGCTGTCGGTGGCCAGGGGCGAGACGATCTGCGTGATCGGCCCTTCCGGCTCGGGAAAGTCGACCCTGCTCCGGTGCATCAACGCGCTGATCCCGATCAGCAAAGGCTCGATCACGGTCGACGGCATCGAGGTCGCCGATCCCCGGCTCGACAAGCTGGCCCTCCGCAGAAAGGTCGGCATGGTGTTCCAGCAATACAATCTCTTTCCGCATCGCACCGCGTTGGAGAACGTGATGATGGCGCCGATTCACGTCTTGAAGCAGAACCGCGCCGAGGTTTCGGAGCGCGCCCGGATCTTGCTCGCGAAGGTGCGGCTCGCGGGCAAGGAACACGTCTACCCCGGTGAGTTGTCGGGCGGGCAGCAGCAGCGCGTCGCCATCGCGCGTTCGCTGGCCATGAATCCCTTGGTGATGCTGTTCGACGAGGTCACCGCGGCGCTGGACCCGGAAACCAAGAAAGAAGTCCTGGTCACGATTCGCGAGCTGGCGGCCGAAGGAATGACCTGCATCCTGGTCACCCACGAGATGAGCTTCGCGCGCGAGGCGGCCGACAACGTCTATTTCACGGATCAGGGAGTGATCGTCGAACACGGCCCGCCGGCGCAGCTTCTTGCCAATCCCAAGGAGGCGCGCACGCGCGCTTTCCTCGACCAGGTGCTCTGAGCGTCATCATCGCCCGCGCCGCAATTTGTCGGTTTTCGCGGAGTTTGCGTCGGATTCTCACCGATCGCGTTTAGGCTTTCGTCCCATGATTCCTGCCGCATTGCGATAGGTCGGCGCGTTCGCCGCGCCGCGGCGTTTCACGGAGAGGAAGATGGCGAAAAAGGGCCTGCTCGAGCGGCTGGCGGACGGTCCGGTGATTTGCGCGGAGGGTTATCTCTTCGAACTCGAGCGGCGCGGCTATTTGCAGGCGGGCGCGTACGTGCCCGAGGTCGTCCTCGATCACCCCGAGCAGGTCGAGAATCTGCACCGCGAATTTCTCCGCGCCGGCTCCGACGTGATCGAGGCCTTCACCTACTATGCTCATCGCGAGAAGCTGCGCCTGATCGGCCGTGAAGCCGACCTCGAGCCGATGAACCGCCGTGCGCTGGCGATCGCCAAGAAGGTCGCTGCCGAAGGCGACGCTCTCGTTGCCGGCAACATCTGCAACACCAATGTCTTCGAGCCCGGCGACGCGGCGGCCGCGCGCGAAGTGCGCGCGATGTTCGAGGAACAGGTTGGCTGGGCGGTCGATGCCGGCGTCGATTTCATGATCGCCGAAACGATCTACTGGTTGGGAGAGGCGGAAATCGCGCTCGATGTCATCAGGCGGGCCAAGCTTCCCGCAGTCGTCACGTTTGCCATTCACAAGAAGGGCCTGCGCGACGGCGTCGCGCTGGCCGACGCGGCGAAACGGCTCGAGGACCGCGGCGCGGACGTCGTCGGTCTCAATTGCTCTCGCGGCCCGCGAACGATGATGCGTTTCGTGGAAGAGATTCGCGCCGCGGTCTCGATACACGTCGCGGCGCTGCCCGTTCCTTACCGCACGAATGAAGCGCAACCGACGTTCCAATCCCTGACCGAGACCGATCCGCACTGCGCCCGGTGCATTCCGGACGGCCGGTCGTTCCCGGTCGCCCTCGATCCCTTCCAGATGACGCGCTACGAGATCGCCGAATTCGGCCGGCAGGCCAACGAGATGGGCGTGCGCTATCTCGGTGTGTGCTGCGGGGCCGGGCCGCACCATATCCGTGCGCTGTCCGAAGCCCTCGGACGCCGGCCGCCGGCGAGCCGTTACTCGCCCGACATGTCGAAACACTTTGCCTTCGGCACCGACGCGAGATTGAAGCAGGAAAACCGCGAGTACGCGAAGCACCTATAGGCCCTATCCCGCGCGGCGCCCGCCGCGGCCGGCGAACCAGTTCGATCCGCGCGCCCGAGCGAACCGTGTTCGATACCGCGGCTTTCGCGCCGGGCCGGATCGCAAACCCAACCCACGACGCCGCCGGCGCGATGCAGTCCGCGCCGATCCTGGCGCTGGCGTCAATTCCGGAAAAGACGATGTCGCTTCCCAACAAGACACGCTTCGTGGTGATCGGTGCCGGCATCCACGGACTATCGACCGCGTTTCATCTGGCCAGCCGGCTCCGCGCCAAGGGACGAGAAACGGAAGCGGACATCATGGTCCTCGACAAGAAGCGGGTTGCCGCAGGCGCTTCCGGCATCGCCTGCGGGTCATCCGGAACAACTATTTCCAGCCGGCCATGCGCGAGCTGATGGCGCATTCCGTTTCGGTGTGGGAAAGCGATCCGGAGGCCTATCACTATCATCCGGTCGGCTACATGCAGATCAGCCCGGAGGTGATGCACGAGGGCGTGGCCGCGATCTATGCGCAGCAGAAGGCCATCGGCTACGATTCGACGTTCGTCGAGGGAGCCGGCGACTGCGCGAAGTACATGAGCGGGCTGTTCTCCGACTGGCAGGCCAAGGGCATCACCTCGGTCCTGCACGAGCGCAAGGGCGGCTACGCCAACAACGTGGCCTCGATGCGCGGCCTCGCCGCGAAGGCGGTCGAGGCCGGCGTGAAAATCCGCGAGGGCGTCCGGGTGACTGGATTCGAGTACGGCCACAATAGTCACGCCGTCTCCGCGGTCGTCACCGACCAGGGACGCCTGGAATGCGACTATATAGTGATTGGGGTCGGTCCCTGGATCCGCGATCTCTGGGCCATGCTGGATCTGCCGGCGACGGTCTCGATCAAGGACCGATCCGGCAAAATGCATCATGTCGTTCCGATGTGGCGCTTCTGGCAGCTCGAGGAGGGGGTGCTGTCGGTTCCGCCGGACTACCTCAAGACCAATGACGGCAAAATGCCGCCGGTCATGCACGTCGACACGGACCAGCCGCTCCATTCCGACGGTGACGGGCGGATGCTGACCGACAAGCTGTGGGGCGTCTATTACAAGCCCGATTTCCACTTCCACGGCGTCCAGGGCGGAGCGATGCCTTACAAGATCGACAAGCCCGCGGCCGAGGTCGCGATCGACCCTTACGGCCCCGAGAGTCCGGAATTCGTGGCCTCCGACGCGTTCGCCGACATGTGGACATCGGCGCTCGCGTTCTGCCACAAGCGTTTCGAGGGCAAGTCCGGCCTCTATCGAGACGAGAGCTCCGGCGGCATCGGCTGCTTCACGCCGGACTCTTTTCCGGTATTCGACGTGTTTCGCGACAACTGTTACGTCATTGCCGACTCCAATCACGGCTACAAGATGCTGGGCGTGGGCGAGCTGGTCGCGCGGGAGATCCTCGGCGAGGAGAGCGCCCTGCTCGCGCCCTTTCGCCTTTCGCGCTATCGGGAAGGCAAGCTGCACCCGGTTTCCGCCAGCCCCTTCCCCTGGAGCTAGGAGCTTGGCGGACACGAGGGGGAGACGGTCTTGCGCGTGATATAAGGGAGCATGAAGCTTCCGAACCACGAGCCGAAGACCTTCGTGTTTCTGCTGGTTCCCGGCTTTCCCATGATGAGCCTCGCATCGGCGCTGGAGCCGCTGCGGTCGGCCAACTACCTCACCCGGCGCGACGCCTATTCGTGGCGCTTGGCAAGCAGCGACGGTGCGCCGATCGCGGCGTCGAGCGGGTTGGTGCTCCCGGCGATCCCCTGCGAGACTGCGCTGGCCGAGGCCGACTATCTCTTCGTCTGCGCGGGCCTCCGATTCACGGTAGACGACGAGCGGCGCTACCTGGCCGCGTTGCGCCAAGCGGCCCGCCGTGGAATCCGCGTCGGCTCGCTCTCGACGGGAACCTATCTTCTGGCGCGGGCGGGTTTGCTCGAAGGCTATCGCTGCACGATCCACTGGGAAAGCAGACCCGCCTTCCAGGAGGAGTTCCCTCATCTGCTCTGCACCGGCAAGATCTACGAAATCGACCGCGACCGCCTGACTTGTTCCGGCGGCACGGCCGCGATGGACATGATGCTGCATCTGATCGCCGAACGGCACGGTCCGGAGCTCGCGCGCGGAGTCGCCAATCAGTTCCATCACGAACGCATCCGCGACGAGCGCGAGGAGCAGCGCGGCGGACGGCACGCGAGCCTCGCGCGCCTTCCCGCCCGGCTACGCTCGGCGATCGCAATCATGCAGCGCCGGATCGAGAATCCCATTCCCCTCCCCGACATCGCGCGCCGCATCGGCGTCAGCCCCCGCCAGCTCGAGCGCCTGTTCCTCCGCTACATCGGCACGTCGCCCTTGCGCTATTACATCCAGCTTCGTGCCGAACGCGCGCGGGAGTTTCTACTGTACTCGGATCGGCCGGTGATCGAGATCGCCGTCGCCGCGGGCTTCGGATCGACTTCGCATTTTGCAGCCTGGTACAAGCGCATCTTCGGCGTTCGCCCGTCCGAGGTGCGCGGCGGCCCGCGCACGCTCGGGCGCGCGGAGCCCGCCCTTGTGGCGGGTCGCAATTGATCCGGATAATGTCGGAATCCTCGTGTTGCCGGCACTGGCCAGTTCCGAAGATCGATAAGCGGCATCGTCCAAACAGGGGGCGCGTTTGCAGACGATCGACTTCATCGTCGCGAACCTGTCCGTCATCGGTCAGAGAACCGTCGAACACATCTCGATCGTCGGCGTGGCGGTAACGATCGCGATTTTCACCGGGGTTCCAATTGGGATCCTCATCACGCAAAACAAGGTTGCCGCCGACCGCGTCCTCTACGTGGCCGCAGTGATCATGACCATCCCGTCGATCGCGTTGTTCGGCCTCTTGATCCCGATACTGTCCCTGATCGGCCAGGGAATCGGCTACCTGCCGGCGGTCATCGCGCTGGTTCTTTACTCGCAGCTCCCGATCATCCGGAACACCTATACGGCGATCATAAACGTCGACCCGGCCCTGCGCGAGGCCGCGCGCGGCATGGGCATGACGGCCTTGCAGCGGCTGCGGAATGTGGAGCTGCCGATTGCGCTGCCGGTGATCATCAACGGCGTCCGCAACGCCGTCGTGCTCAGCATCGCCATCGGCGCCATCGCCACGTATATCGGAGCCGGAGGGCTCGGCACGTTCATTTCGCGCGGTATCTCGCAGACCGACATCCGTCAGCTCTTGACCGGGGCGATCGCCGTCGGCGTGTTGGCGGTCGCCGCCGACTACGCGCTGCTCGCCTTGCAACGCGCCCTCACCTCGCCGGGCCTGAGGACCTGAGGCCGCCAGCCATGATCCAGCTCGACCGCCTCACCAAGGTTTTCGGGGAGATCATGGCGGTCGACAACGTCACCATGGAGATCCCGAGCGGCGCCGTCTGCGTGCTGCTCGGCCCTTCCGGCTGCGGCAAGACGACGACCATGAAGATGGTCAACCGCCTGATTCCGCCGACCTCGGGCAAGATCTACCTCGACGGCCGCGACACCAGCGGGGTGGATGAGGTCACGCTGCGGCGCTCGATCGGCTACGTGATTCAGCAGATCGGGCTCTTCCCCAACAAGACGGTCGAGGACAACATCTGCGTCGTGCCAGACCTGCTCGGCTGGGACCGCAAGAAAGCGCGCTCCCGCGCCGCCGACCTCCTCAAGATGGTCAATCTCGACCCGGCGGTTTTCCTTCGCCGCTACCCCAAGGAGCTGTCGGGCGGGCAGCAGCAGCGTGTCGGGGTGGTGAGAGCTCTTGCCGCCGACCCGCCGATCTTGCTCATGGACGAGCCGTTCGGCGCCATCGACCCGATCAACAGGGAGGTGATTCAGGACGAATTCATGAAGCTCCAGGCCGAGCTCAAGAAGACGATCGTCTTCGTCAGCCACGATATCGACGAAGCGGTGAAGATGGCTTCACACATCGCCATCTTCCGCGAGGGCCGGCTGGTCCAGTACGACAGTCCCAACGATATCCTCGCGCGCCCGGTCGACGCCTTCATCGCCGAGTTCGTCGGCTCGGACCGGACCTTGAAGCGGCTGCGGCTCGTCAAGGTCGCGGACGCGATGATGCGGGATCCACCCCGCGTCCGCGCCGAAGACACGCTGGATACGGCGTCGAAGCTGATGGAAGAGCACGGCCACCTCTCGATCGTCATGGTCGGCCCGCGCGGGCGGGCGCGTGGGGTGGTGCGGCGCGACGTGGCGCGCGCGAAGGAGGGCGGCGTCGCCGAACACCAAGAGCCGCTGCCGGGCGTCGTCAACGTCGCCGACGACCTGCGCACCGCCGTGTCCGCGATGTTCACCCACGGCGTCACCTGGCTCGCCTGCGTCGACGACGACGGCTTCTACAAGGGTTACGTGACCCAGCGCAGCATCGCCCAGGCGCTGGGCGCGACCTACCGGGACTGACGGATCATGGCGTTCTCCGCTCTGCGCAACGCCCGGCAACTGCTGCTGCTGGCAGCGATCTTCGTCGCCGGTGCTTACCTGCAAGCGACCGGCCTGCTGACGAACATCCTGAAGTACTCGGGCGAGATCGTCTTTCTCAGCGGCCAGCACCTCGAGCTCGTCGCCATCTCCAGCGCCATCGCCATCTGCACGGGAATCCCGCTCGGGATCCTCCTCACCCGCGAGAGCTTTCGCGCCTACGCCAACGTGGTGACGCAGATCATCAATATCGGCACGACCATCCCGACGCTGGCTATCCTCGCCATCGCCATGACGATCTTCGGCCCCGGCGTGCTCTCGGCGCTCTGCGGCCTCGTCGCGCACACGATCCTGCCGGTCATGCTCAACACGGTCGCCGGCTTGTCGTCGGTGCCGAAGCACCTCATCGAGGCGGCACGCGGAATGGGGATGACGCCGCGGCAAATCCTCGTGCGCGTCGAGATCCCGAACGCCCTGTTCGTCATCTTCGCCGGAATCCAGACGGCGCTCACCATCAATGTCGGCACCGTGCCGCTCGCGTTCCTGATCGGCGGCGGCGGCCTGGGCGAGCTGATTTTCACCGGCATCTCACTGATGGATCCCGGCATGCTGCTCGCTGGCGCGGTTGCGACCGCGCTGCTTGCGGTGCTCGTCGATTTCGCGATCGGCCAGTGCCAGTACTGGCTCGTCCCGCGGGGCGTGAACCCTTTGCGCTGAAACAGAGGGCCTAGCAAGGAGAGGAAACTGCCATGTTGAAACGATGCATATCCGGTATCGCCGGGCTCGCCATCCTTGGCCTCGGCGCCGCCACGGTGTCGGCGCAGACCGTCGTGATCGGCGGCAAGAATTTCACCGAGCAGCAGCTGCTCACGGAAATGACCGCGCAGCTCCTGCGCTCCAAGGGGTTTGCGGTCGATAAGCGTGCGGGGCTCGGCAGCGCGCCGCTGCGCCAGGCGCAGGAGGCCGGGCAGGTCCACGTCTACTGGGAATACACCGGCACTTCGCTCATCCTGTACAACAAGGTCACCGACAAGCTCGATTCGGCCGCGGCCTATGCGAAGGTCAAGGAGCTGGACGCCGCCAAGGGCATCATCTGGCTGCAGCCATCAAAGGCCAACAACACTTATGCGCTCGCCGTGCGCAAGGCGGACGCGACCGCCAAGGGCATCGCCTCGATCTCCGATCTCGCCGCCAAGATCAAGGCCGGCCCGGCGCTGAAGTTCGCCTGCACGGCGGAGTTCTTCGCGCGGCAGGACGGCCTCGCCCCGATGCAGACGGCTTATGGCTTCGAATTCGGCCGCGAGAACGTAACCCGCATGGACGGCGGCCTCGTGTATCAGGCCCTGCGCGACAAACAAATCGACGTCGGCCTCGTGTTCGCGACCGACGGCCGCATCCCGGCCTTCGACTTCGTCGTGCTCAAGGACGACAAGGGCTTCTTCCCCAACTATGCGCTCACGCCGGTGGTCCGCAAGGAGACGCTGGAAAAGCACCCGAAGCTCGCCGAGCATCTCAATGCCCTCTCCGCCAAGCTCGACGACGCGGTCATGGCGAAGCTCAACGCCTCGATCGACGTCGAGAAGAAGAGCGTCGAGGAGGTCGCGGCCGGCTTCCTGAAGTCTCAGGGACTGATGTAGTCAGAGGGGAGGAAGGGGGCCGCCTTCCTCCCAATTTCTTTATGTCGCGCCTCACGGTCGCAGCCGCGCAGATCGAGGCTTCGCCGGGCGATATTTCCGCCAATTTCTCCCGTCATGCGGAGGCGATCGAACGCGCTCGCAAGGCCGACGTCGACGTGCTGCTCTTCCCCGAGCTCTCGCTCACCGACTACGTGAGCTCGCCGGACCTGCCGGCTCTCGCGCGGACGAGGGATTCGCGCGAGCTGCGTCAGCTGGCCGAGGCCGCCGGGACGATGACCGTGGCGGTCGGTTTCGTCGAGGAAGGCGCCGGAGCGCGGTTCTACAACGCTCAAGCGATCTTGGGACACGGGAAAGTTCTGCACGTGCATCGCAAGATCAATCTTCCGAGCTACGGCCGACTCGAGGAGGGGCGGCATTTCGCGCCCGGCGCCGGCATCGCCACGTTCGCGCTCCGGGCTCCGTGGCTTGGTGCATTGCTGATCTGCGCCGACGCCTGGAACCCGGCCCTGCCCTTGCTCTCGGCGCTGCTGGGCGCGAGCCTCCTGTTGATACCGGCGGCGTCCTCGCGGCACGCCGTCGGGGAAGATTTCGACAATCCGGACGAGTGGAAAGCCGTTCTTCGCCACACGGCGATGATCTACGGGCTACCCCTCGTCATGGCCAATCATTGCGGTGTGCGCGGCGGACACGATTTCTGGGGTGGGTCGTGCATCGTCGACGCAGAGGGCGGCGAGGTCGCGCGCGCCGGTTCCGATCCCGGCCTTGCCGCAGCGGAGATCGATTATTCGGATGTCCGCCGCGCCCGCGCCCGTCTGCCGACGATCCGCGATGCAACCCCCCACCTCGTCAAGGTCGAAGTAGAACGCTGGCTTCGCGAGATGGCGAGCGCCACGGTGTGACACGCCGATGACCGTTGTGCAATTCATTCATGGCCTGGCGTTCGAAACGCTGCCCGGCCCGGTGATCAGGCAGGCGAAGCGCTGCCTCCTCGATCTGATCGGCACCGCCGTGAGCGGATCGCAAACGCGGCTGTCGAGCATCGCGCGCGCTTTCGCCTCGCGCCATATGCAGGCCGCCGACGGGGGAGCGCGCATCATGTTCGACGGGCGCAGGGTGGCGCCTGCCGGCGCGGCCTTTGCCAGCGCCTCGACCATCGACGCTTTCGATGCGCATGACGGGCACGCCCTGACCAAGGGGCATGCGGGCGCCGCCTTGCTTCCGAGCCTGCTTGCCATCACCGACGACCGCAGGCCGGTCGGCGGACGCGAGTTCCTGACCTGTCTTGTCCTCGGATACGAGATGGCGATCCGTGCGGGAATCGCGCTCCATGATAGCGTCGCCGATTATCATACCTCCGGCGCCTGGAATTCGCTGGGCTGCGCGGCCATGGCAGCGCGGCTGCTCGGCCTCGGCCCCGAAGCCACCCGCCACGCGCTCGGCATCGCGGAATATCATGGGCCGCGCAGCCAGATGATGCGCTGCATAGACCATCCCACAATGGTCAAGGACGGCTCCGGTTGGGGTGCGCTTGCCGGCGTTTCGGCCGCGTTTCTGGCGGCGGAGGGATTCACCGGCGCGCCCGCCATCACGGTCGAAGGCGAAGAGCACGCGCCGCTGTGGGCGGATCTCGGCCAGCGCTGGCGAATCCTGGAGCAGTATTTCAAGCCCTATCCGGTTTGCCGCTGGGCGCAACCTGCGATCGAGGCCGCTGCGGGCCTCCTTCGAGCGAACCATTCGAGCCCCTCCTCCATTGCGGCGGTCGAGGTCGAGACCTTCGACGAGGCGGTCCGCCTGGGAGCGCGCATCCCCAAGAACACCGAAGAAGCGCAATACGCCCTGGCGTTTCCGCTGGCGGCGTTCCTGGTTCGCGGCACCCTTGGCGCCCGCGAGATTGGCGCCGGCGGAATCGAAGACCAAGCCATCCAGGCCATGGCGCGGCGGATCGTGCTTCGTGAGAACGCCGCTTACTCGCGGCGCTTTCCGGCGGAGCGCATCGCCGTCGTCACGCTGGCGTTCGACGACGGAACCCGCCTCGTTTCGCCGCCGAGCGCGCCTCGTGGTGATCCTGAGACGCCGATCAGCGACGCGGGAATCACGGAGAAGTTTCGGAACCTTTCTTGCGCCTTGGCCGACGCGCGGAGAGCACAAATCGAGCAAGAGATCGAAGCTCTCGATGCGGGCGATAAGGCCATAGCGTATCTAACCACTTTGGTGCTTGCCCCGCTTGATTGCGCCGCTGTCAACGCTTGATGCAGTTCGCCGCGCGTGAGACGAGGTGGCGGATGACGAGCGCTCAAGTCAGCGTGCCGAACGGCATGGTGCGCAGTCGCTTTCCGGTGAGGGCGAAGATCGCGTTGGCCACCGCCGGAGCGATCGGCGGCGTTCCCGGCTCGCCGACGCCGCCCGGCTTCCCGGCGCTGGGAATGATGTGGACCTCGATTGCCGGCGATTCGTCCATGCGCAGGACAGGATAGGAGTCGAAGTTTCCCTGCTCGACGCGGCCGTTCTGGACCGTGATGGCCCCGTAGAGGGCGGCGGACAGACCGAAAACGATCGAGCCCTCCATCTGCGCCTTGACCGTATCCGGGTTGACGACGGTGCCGCAATCGATCGCGCAAACCACCCGGTGCACGCGGACGCGGCCTCTTTCCACGGAAACCTCGGCGACCTGCGCCACGATGCTCGCAAACGACTCGGCGACGGCGATGCCGCTCGCGCGGCCGGCCGGCAGCGGTTTTCCCCACCCGGCCTTCTCCGCCGCGAGATCGAGCGCGCCCTTCCAGCGCGGGTGTTTGTCGAGCAGTGCACGGCGATACTCGAGCGGGTCCCGGCCCGCCGCATGCGCGAGCTCGTCGACGAAGCTCTCGGCCGCGAAGACGTTTTGGGAGGAACCGACCGAGCGCCACACCCACACGCCGACCGGAGTCTCGGCCCGCACCCAGTCTACGAGGACGTTGGGCGTCTCATAGGGCCAGCCCTTCACGCCCTCCACTGCCTCGGGATCGACCTGGCCCTCTTTGATGAAGCCCGGCAGCACGGCCGCCACGGGAGCGGCTCCCACCAGCCGCGCTGCGAACGAGAGCGGCTTGCCGCTTTCGTCCAAACCCGCCGATAGCCTCGAATACGATGCCGGCCGGTAGAAATGCCCGCGCATGTCGTCTTCGCGCGTGAAGACGAGCCGGACCGGCGCTCCCACCGCTTTGGACACCTGGACCGCCTCGGCTATGAAGTCCTGCGCGATGCGCCGGCCGAAACCGCCGCCGAGGAACATCGTGTTGATCGCGACCTGCTCCGGTTTCACCCCGGCGATCTGCGCCGCCACGATCTGGTTTACGGTCTGCCATTGGGTGCCCGCCCAGATCTCGACGCCGTCGGGCTTGACCCAGGCGACGCAATTCATCGGCTCCATGCAGGCATGGGCGAGGAAGGGAGCTTCGTACACCGCGGTAACAGTCTTTGCCGGCTTAGCCGCGGCGACGTCGCCATCCCTGCGCGCAACGATGCCCGGCTTGTTCACGGCTTCGACATAGCTCTTGCGAATGCCCTCGGAGGACAAACCCGCGTTCGGGCCGTCGTCCCACTTGATCTCGAGCGCGTCGCGGCTCTTTTTCGCGGCCCAGAAGCCGTCGGCAACGATCGCCACGCCGCTCTGAATCGGCACCACCGCTTTCACGCCGGCGATCGCCTTGGCCTTGTCGCCGTTGAAGCTCGCGAGCTTGCCGCCGATGACGGGCGGGCGCGCGACGAGCGCCGTCAGCAGCCCCGGCAGCTTCACGTCCATCGCGAACGGCGCCGTGCCGTTCACCTTGGGCGGCGTATCAAGCCGCTTCACCGGCTTGCCGATGAGCTTGAAGTCCTTGGGGTCTTTGAGGCTCGGTTCCGCGGGCACCGGCAATTTGGCCGCGCGCTCGGCGAGCGCGCCGTAGGCAAGGCGCTTTCCGCTCGTGTGGACAACGGCGCCGTTCTCGGTTCGGCAGGATGCCGCGTCCACCTTCCACACATCGGCCGCAGCGCTCACCAGGACGGCGCGGACCGTGGCTCCGATCTTGCGGCACGGAGCGAGGAAATTGCGCACCGTGTTGCTGGCGCCGGTGCCGCGAATCTTCCATTCGGGATTGTTGAAGGCCGGATCGGCCGACGAGCGGTGATAACGGACCTTCGACCAATCGGCGTCCATTTCGTCGGCGACGATCATCGCGAGCGCGGTCAGAACGCCCTGGCCCATTTCGGATTGCGGCGCTTCGATCGTCGTCGTCCCGTCCGGCGCGAGGTGCACCCATGCCGTCAGCTGGGCCCCTCGATTCGCCTGGGCTTCGGCCTCGGCAAAGAGCCCGGGCACGGCGAATCCGAGCAAAAGACCGCCGCCGAAACCCGCCGAGGTTCTCAGGAATGCGCGGCGGTCGAGACTTGGGAGAATGCTGTTCATGGCGGATATCCTATTAGCCCGAGGTGGATCAGCCGCCGGCAGCGCGATGAATCGCGGCGCGGATGCGCGGATAGGTGCCGCAGCGGCAGATGTTGCCGGCCATGGCCGCGTCGATGTCGGCGTCCGAAGGCTTGGGCTTGGCCTTGAGCAAGGCCGCGGCGGCCATGATCTGCCCCGACTGGCAGTAGCCGCATTGGGGCACGTCGAGGGCGATCCAAGCATCCTGGACTGCCCTCCCTTCCTTTGTGTCGCCGATCGACTCGATCGTCGTCACGGCCTTGCCCTCGACCGCCGAGATCGACGTGATGCAAGAGCGTGCTGGCTCACCGTCGATATGGACCGTGCACGCACCGCACAACGCCGCGCCGCAGCCAAACTTCGTGCCGGTCATGCCGAGACTGTCACGCAGCGCCCACAGCAGCGGCATGTTGCCGTCGCCCGCCACGCTGACGCTACGGCCGTTCAAGTTGAATCGCGCCATTGTGAATTCCTCCGGTTCCGAAAGGAAGACTGCTCTGCTGGTCGCCCGCCCTGTCGGCCGAGCCGATATCGGCTTTCGCGCGCGGCGACGAGGGTTGCCGTGCGGCGCCGCCGGCTACGCCGACGCGGGTCGTGTACAGCCGCAAGACATCGGTGCCGGTATAGGCATCGAGCAGCGACACCGGGGGTGGTTTCAATTGCATGATGGTGGGAGGCTCCGGGCATCGCGGGTGACGGGTTCGGGCCGAAGCTTACTTTTTCGCCGCACAGACCCTACATTCGCGTGCAACCGTGGACTTGTCCCATTTGGGATAGGCTTGTCGCATGAATCGGGCAGATAGCTTTCTGCGTGTCGTCGATCGGCTCTACGCGGCGGCGATGGAGCCTGCGGAGTGGCAACCGGCGCTCGAGTCCGTGACCGATCTGCTCCAGGCCGGCCACACGATTCTCGCCTTGGGCGGGGAAGGAGGGGCCGGACTTGCGGTCGGGGCCAGGGTCGACGAGCGAGACCTATCGCGCCTGTTGTCGGCGACTGCGGAGGGCCGGATGGGGCCGCTCGACTTCGGACGGCTTCCGGTCGGCGCCGTGGTGATGCGGCGCACGATCCTGCCCGACCGGGAATTTCTCGAAAGCGACTACTACAACGATGTCATTCGACCGTTGAACGGCTTCCACTCCGCTTTCTTCAGGCAGGAGCTGACGAGCCGGACCGGCTTCGCGCTCGCAGTCTGCCGCCCGCGCTACGCCGACGATTTCGCCGTTGGCGACAGGACAATCCTCCAAGGATTGCTGCCGCATTTCACGCACGCGGTCGAACTGCATAATCGCCTGCGCATTTCGGAGCAGCGTTCCGAGAGCCTCACCCGACTGTTGGACTCGCTCGATACGGGCGTGATCCTGACCGATGCTGCGGCGCGTCCGCTGTTGATGAATGAGCGTGCCGAGCAGATCCTTCGCGAGGCCGATGGACTGGCAGTCACCGCTACCGGCCTCGCCGCGGCCACGCCGCTCGCGACGCGGCGATTGCGCGAAGCCATCGCGACGGCCGGCACGTCGGGCAACGACATCGACGGTTCTCAGCGCGCCGCCGACAAGCCGGCATTCGATCGATCGGGAAGAATATCCCTGATGCGTCCGTCGTTTCGCCGCCCCTTGCATCTGAGGTTGCTGCCCATCTGGAGACTTGGTGCAGAGAATTTCGGCGCTCCCGCGCCGGCCGTGGCGGTTTTCGTCGATGAGCCGAGCGCTCCGGCAATTGTCGATCGAACGGCAGTGGCCGACGTGTTTCGTCTCACGCGCCGTGAAGCAGAGATCGCCTCGCTCCTGGGTGAAGGCCGAACACTGCGCGAGATTGCGCTCGAGCTCGGCCTTGGGATCGGCACCGTGCGCAATCACCTCAAACGAGCGTTCGAAAAAACCGGCACACACAACCAAGCGGCTTTGGTGGCGGCCGTAAGCCGGTTCACACGGTTGCGGGTCCGCCCTCCAGGCAGATAGAAGGTCAGCCGGACCTGCTTTAGCGCCTATGGCCCGCTTCGGTTCGGAGTAGCGCCCGTGCCCGCTCGGTGAGGAAGGCGAGAATTGCGTTGAGAACAGCGAGTTCGCTCTTGGCAATTCCGGCCACGAGTGCGCGGTTGCGCTCGACCGCCGCATGGCTGAGAGCCGTGAAGATCGCGCGCCCTTGCGCGGTCAGGGTCAGCGCAATCTCGCGGTTGTCGCGCGCATTCGTCGCGCGTGAGACGAGGCGTCGGATGACGAGCCCGGCAACGCCGCGGCTCATCTGGCTCTTGCTGAGGCCGAGGCGGCGCGCGAGCTCATTGAGTGAAACTCGCCGCGCCGCTCCCAGAACCGCGATGATGCGCCACTCGACGAGCGCCAGTCCGAACATGCGCCGGTAACGGAGGCTGGCGCTGCGCCGCAGCAGGTTGGCCAGCGTGATCATGCGGTGCGACACCAGCTCTTCGACCGGTCGGAGACGCATGCCGCTTGGGTTTTTCGTCGCTTTGCCTGCCATGCCCCGTCCCTCTTCCGTACCCAAGCTGCTAAGCGCGCCTGTTCGCGTCAATGGTTGACAGATGAAACTATTTTTTCTTAACTTGTTAAGCGCCTGAATGGAACAGGCAAAGCGCCCGCTGGAAAAGGGCGAGTTGGATGAGGGAACGCGGCGATGGATACGGTTGAGCGGGTGCAAGACGCGGGCACGGGCTATGCCGGCGCGCCGCCCAGCCACAACGCGGACCTGACCGAAGTGGCACGCGGTAAGCCGATGGGCGAACTGCTGCGCCGCTACTGGCACCCGGTCGGCCTGGCAAGCGACGCCGGTGCCACGCCAAAGGCGCTCCGCGTCCTCGGCGAAGATCTCGTTCTCTTCCGCGACGGCAAGGGCCGCGCCGGCCTCGTCAAGGCGCGCTGCGCGCATCGCGGCACCACGCTCTACTACGGCAAGGTCGAAGAGCGCGGCATCCGCTGCTGCTATCACGGCTGGCTGTTCGACGTGGAGGGGCGCTGCCTCGAGCAGCCCTGCGAGCCCGGCGGCGGGCGCTTCCGCGACAGCGTTCGCCAGCCCTGGTATCCTGTCGCCGAGCGCTACGGCCTCATCTTCGCCTTCATGGGGCCGCCGGCGAAGAAGCCGGTGCTGCCGCGCTACGACGCACTCGAAACGCTCGAGCCGGGCGAGTTCGTCGAGGCCGACGACAGCAGCGTCGGCGGCGGCGGGCCCGCGATCATCCCGTGCAATTGGCTTCAGCACTACGAGAACCTAGTGGACCCGTTTCACGTACCGATCCTGCACGGCAATTTCAGCGGCACACAGTTCGTCGAGCAGATGGGCCTATTTCCGAAGGTGCGCTGGGAATACGCCGATTGGGGCGTCAAGACGATCTCCGAGCGGGAGCTGCCCGACGGGCGCATCTTCCACCGCGTGAGCGGCGCGGGGCTGCCCAATCTTCGAGTCATCCCCAATCCGCGCGTGGCGCAATACTTGCGCATCGAGATGATCGGCTGGGTGCTGCCGATCGACGACACGAGCTTCCGCATCTACAACGCGGCGCGCGTGCGCGAGGCCGGCGCCATCCGCCGCCAGCGCGGCACGCGCAACGGCAAGCAGTGGGAAGACCTTACGCCGGAGGAGCGCCGCGAATTTCCCGGCGACTACGAGGCGCAGACCGGGCAGGGCCCGATCACGCTGCATTCCGAGGAACATCTCGCCACTACCGACAAGGGCGTCGCAATGCTCCGCCGCCTGCTTCGGCGCCAACTGCGCGCGGTCGCCGAGGGCAAGGACCCGGCCGGCGTCAGCTTCGATCCGAATGCGCCGCCGGTCATCTTCGAGGCGGGCAACTTCATCCGCGCGGCGTGAAACCCCGCCGCGCCTCGATAAGCATCGATCCAGGGAGGAACCCATGACCCGCATTGGCAAAGGACTATCCGCCTTCCTGCTGGCGCTCGTGCTTGCCGGCACCGCGCAAGCTCAATGGCACACCTCGCCCGAGGTCAAAGCCCTCTACGAGGCGGCGAAGAAGGAAGGCCAAGTCGTTTTCTGGGGCACGCAGGAGCGCGAGGTGAAGTGGGTACCGCAGGCCTTCGCGCAGATGTTCCCCGGCATCGCGATGAAAACGCTCGGCGAGAACGAGATCGCGACCAAGGCCATCGCCGAGGCGCGCGCGGGCCGCCACGAGGTCGACGTGTTCTGGCATGGCTATGCGGGCGTGGGGGCGCTCAAGCAGCGCGAGCTCCTCGCGAAAGTGGACTGGAGCATGTTCGGCCTGCCGCCGGGCGACATCGTGTTCGACGGCCATGCGGGCTTTACCAACACCATCGCCTACGCGTTCGCGTACAACAAGGACAGGGTGAAGCCGGCGGACCTGCCGAAGAAGTGGACCGACGTGCTCGATCCCAAATACAAGGGCAAGATGGCGGCGTCGGCCTTTCTGCTGCCCTTTCTCGTCGGCAATCTCGGGCTCGCTTGGGGCGAGGAGAAGGCGATGCAGTTCGCGCGCGATCTTGCCGGCCAGACCGACCTTCTGTTGACGCGGGCGCCGCGCGAATCGCTGCTGCAGTCGGGCGAGCGTCTCTATGCCACAGCGGAGGTCGAGTCGCAGGTGCGTCTCTGGGCCGCGGAAGGCAATGCCGTCGATTTCGTGATTCTCGATCCCGCCATCGTGGCGCCGTTCGGCGTGGCGGTCATGGCCAAGGCCCCGCAGCCGAGCGCGGCGCGGCTCCTCGCGGGCTGGATCGCTTCCCGCGAGGGGCGCCTGGCGCGCCAGAAGGCGGTATTTTCCTACGACTATCGTCCCGGCGCTGACGACCCCGAGGGCAGGAAGCTTCACGCCTCGGGCGTCCAAGTGCTGGTCTTCGCACCCGAGCAGGCCGAGCGCCGGAACGAGCTGGCGCGCAAGGCCGCGGCGATCCTGACGCAGCAGGCGCGTTGAGGCGGCCGCGCGCGGAGCCGCCTTTGTGATGGCGGGCGCCAAGCGCACGCCCGAGGGCCTCGATTGGGCGGCGAAGCTCGTGCTAGGCGCGGGCGCGGCCTTCGCTGTCTATCTCATCGTCGTCCCGCTCGGAATGCTGCTGTTCACGGCTTTTCGCGGACCGGCGGACGCCTTGCCCTTCGAGCCGCAGGCACGCTGGACGCTCGAGCATGCGCGGAATTTCTATTCCGATCCCGTCCTCTATCGCCGCATCATTCCCGATACTTTGATCTTCGCCGCCGGGACCGTAGCGCTCACATTCACGACCGCTTTCACGCTGGCCTGGCTGGTCGAGCGCACCGATCTGCCCGCCCGCGAAACCTGGTTTTCGCTCATTCTCTTGCCTCTACTGCTGCCGACGCCCGTGCTGGCGGTCGCCTGGATATTCCTCGCTGGGCCGAACGCGGGCTGGATCAACCTCGGGCTGCGCGGATTCCTCGGGCTCGAGGGCCAGGGTCCGGTCGACATCTTCAGCATGCCCGGACTCATCGTATGCCAGTCGCTGGCGACGACGCCGTTCGTCTTCCTGCTGCTGACCGCGACCTTGCGCTCGATGAACCCGAGCTTCGAGGAGGCGAGCGCCGCCTCGGGCGCGTCGCCGATGACGACGTTCCGCAGGGTGACGCTGCCCGTGCTGCTGCCCGGCATCCTGGCGCCGCTGATCCTGGTGCTGCTGATCACGCTTGAGCAATTCGACCTCCCGCTCATGATCGGACTGCCGGCCAAGATCGTCGTCTTCAGCTACCGCATCCTCTTCGACTTGAACCCGCCCGACAGCCTGCCAAACTACGGCGGCGCCGCTGCCGTGGCGCTGCCGTTCCTCGCGATCGGCATGATGCTGCTGTTCGTCTACAATCGGCTCATCCGGCGCGCGGACAGCTTCGTCACCGTCACGGGCAAGGCCTATCGTCAGCGCCAGCTTCCGCTCGGTCGCTGGCGCATCCCGGCGCTCGCCTTCGCCGGCCTCTACGTCGCCGCGGCGGCCGTCCTGCCGGCGCTGGTGCTGCTGTGGACGAGCTTCTTCGGCTACGCGGCGCCCACGCCCGCCTCGCTCGAAAAGGCCTCGCTCGACGGCTATCGCACGCTCTTCGCCGAGCCCGCCTTCTGGGCCGGCCTTGGCAACACGTTCCTGGTGGCTGGGCTCTCGGCGCTGATCGTGACGACGGTGGGCGCGATCCTCGGCTGGATCATCGTGCGCACGCGCTTCGCGGGCCGCCACATGCTCGATTTCATGTCGTTCATGTCGGTCGGCATCCCTTCCGTCATCGCCGGCCTCGCGGTGATGCTCGTCTACCTTTCGCTGCCGATCGGCATCTACGGCACGGTCTGGATCCTGGTGTTGGCCTATTCCTACCGCATCGCCGTGACCACGCGGATCGCGCGCGCCGGCCTCATGCAGATCCACCGCGAGCTCGAGGAGGCCTCCGCCGCATCGGGCGCGCGCTGGCTCGCGACGCAACGGCGCATCGTCGTGCCGCTGCTGATGCCCGCCCTCGCCTCGGGCTTCATCTTCCTATTCATCGTCGGTGTTCGCGAGTTCACGATCGCGCTGGTGCTGTTCAGCCAGGAAAACGTCGTGCTCTCGGTCGTGCTGTGGCGCCTCTTCCAGAACGGCCAGGCTGCGCCTTCGGCGGCGCTCGCCTCGATCATCATCGTGCTCGTGTTGCCGATCGTCGTCCTCGCTCGGCGCTATCTCGTGCCGCGCCACTTGGGCGAGTAGGCTTCGTGCTGAAGGTCGACGCCCTTGCCAAGTCCTTCGACACGCCGGAAGGGCGAACGCGTGTGATCGACGGTGTCGGCTTCGCCGTGCCCGAGGGCAAATGTTATGCGCTCTTGGGGCCGAGCGGCTGCGGCAAGACCACCACGCTGCGCTGCGTTGCGGGACTCGAGCACGCCGATTCCGGCCGCATTGAGATCGCGGGCGTTGTGGTGTCGGATCCGGCCGCCGGTATCTTCGTGCCGGTCCATGAGCGGCCGATCGGCATGGTGTTCCAGTCCTACGCGATCTGGCCGCATCTCGATGTGTTCGAAAACGTCGCCTATCCGCTCCGCGTTGCGCGAAAGCGCCCGCCGCGCGCCCAAATCGAGGCACGAGTGATGGAGGTGCTGGCGCTGGTGGGCATGAAGGCGATGGCGCGCCGGCCGGCCGCGCGGCTTTCGGGCGGCCAGCAGCAAAGGGTGGCGCTGGCGCGCGCGATCGTGCGCCGCCCCGCGCTGCTGCTGCTCGACGAGCCGCTTTCCAATTTGGATGCGCGCCTGCGCGACGCGATGCGCAGCGAACTTTCGGCGATGATTGCGCGCATCGGCATCACCGCGCTCTACGTCACCCACGACCAGGCCGAGGCCTTCGCGCTCGCCGACCGCATGGCGGTGATGGACAAGGGGCGCATCGTGCAGGAAGGTGAGCCTCGTGCGCTCTACGCGGCGCCGCGCACGCCCTTCGTCGCGACCTTTCTCGGCGCGGCGAACATCCTCGCCGGCCGCATCGAAGCGCGTGGCGATGACGGCCGGGCAACGATCGTCCTCGACGGCGCCGCCCAGCGTCTCGCGCTCGAGACGGCGGCCGCGCCCGGCGATCTTGTGGAGCTTGTGCTGCGTCCGGAGGATATCGTCGTCTCGATGGAAGCGGAGCCGACCGGCGAAAACGTGCTCGCCGGCCGCGTGACCGAAGTGAGCTTCCAGGGCGGCCGCACCGAATGCAGCGTCGAGTTGCCGGGCGGCGTGAAACTGCGCGCACTGGCCCACCCTGCCGTAGCGCCCAGCCCAGGCTCCGCGGTCTGGCTCTCCATCGACGCGCGCCGCTGCACCGTCTTCCGCTAGGCCGAGGGCTTGCCCAAGTACCCGATCGGAACAGCCCAGCTCGAAACTGCGATGCCACTCGTTCGTCACTGGGTCAAACCGGAAGACGGTATTCTCGCGATACCCAACGGACTCGGCATGTCTTTGTCGTCCGCAGCGCGCGCCTGTACCAACAGCATCCGTCCGGCTTCGAACGCGCGATCTCGAAGTATCGCCGCGATCCTCCAATGCGAGCGCAATGGATGCCAGCGGGGCGCTCTTCGAAACCCGATCATCGCCACAACGACACACCCTCCTGGGCGAGAACTCGGGCCGTGGCCGGACGGCCTTCAAGGCGGCGCGTCCAAGCCGTCCAATGCGGATAGTCGTCGGCCATTGCCATGCCGATGCGATTGCCCCAGCGAAAGAAGACGAGCAGAAACAGGTCGGCAATGCTCAAGGCGCTGCCGACGATCGGGCCCTCGCTTTTCACCGTACCTTCGATCACGGCGAAGGACTGGTGAATTGTCTCGCGTGCTTTGGCCGGAAAATCGCTCGGACTGTTCACGAAGCGCTGCGGGCGCCAGAATCCACCAAAGCCCACGGAATGCACCCAGCCGGACAACCAATTCAGCCCTTCGAGGCATCGCGCCTGGGCCATTGGCCGGGCGGGAAACAGTCCGAACTTCGGATAAGATTGTGCCACTTAAAGTAGAATGGCCGGCACTTCGGTCAACACGCGGCTCTCGGCGGGGATGGCGAGCGCCGGCACCCGGCCTTTGGGATTGACCGCCACATACTCGGGCTTTTGCGGCGAACCGTCGTTCGTCGAGACCAGCACCATCTTGTACGGGGCGCCTACCTCCTCCAACGCCCGGTGCGCAGCCATCGAGCATGAGCCGGGCGAGAAATACAGTTTCAGCACGGCACCAAGCGCCTCCCCGCGCGGGACAATCGAATTCATGCGTCCTCGATCTGGATTCAAGTAGGCTGACGGTCAGTCGGGCACCGCGAAAGCGGCGGCGACAAACGTTCGCATGTTCGACTTCTCCGCTTGGTTTGTACGCGCCCGTTGGCGACAGCCGTAGCAGAAGAGCCGATTTCGGCCGATGTTCGGAAGAGAGGAACCTACGAACCCTATGTTAGATATTAGCGAACGCAAGGGAACGCCCCATGCACACCCGCGACTATCGCCGGCTCGCCCATTTCGTGCACATCGCCGAGGCCGGCTCGATCCGCGCCGCGGCGCGACGGCTCGGCCTCTCGCCGGCGGTCGTCAGCACCGCGCTGGCCGATCTCGAAGCGGCACTCGGTACCACGCTGGTGCGGCGCGGTCGCCGTCCCCTTGCGATCACGGAAGCGGGCCGTCGCCTGCACGAGGCGGCGGCGTCGATGGTGGAGGCGGGCACGCGCGCGATGGCGCTCGCCGCTGCGCGTCCCCGTGCCGCCGGACCGCTCGCGATCACCTTGCCGACCGAACTCAGCGTTGCCTGGCTGCCGAACGTGCTCACGGCCTTTGAGCGTCGCCATCCGGACGTGCACACGGTGATTCACGCGCTCGACAGCGCTGTGGACCTTGCGCGGAGCGACTACGACCTGGCGCTGCGCGCGTTCTATACGCTCGCGCCGGAGCGCCCGGCCGATGTGATCGCGTTCTTGCCGCTTGTGCTGGTGGCGGCGCCACAGCTTTGCCGCGGGCGGCTCCCGCTGGCGGCGCTGCTGGCGGAGCTCCCGTTCATCGGCTTCACCGCGCGCACGGATGATGCAACGCTCGCCGCCACCGACGCGCGGGGCCGCACCGTCCATCTCCCCACGCGCTGCCGCTGCTACGTCAACAACGGGTTCGTGGCGAAGGAGATGGCCAAGGCCGGGTTTGGCGCGGCACTGGTGATCGAGGTGGCGGTGGCGGAGGATTTGCGAGCCGGCCTACTCACCCGCGTCGACCGCGCGCACCGGTTCGGCGCCGTAGCCGTGCGCGTGCTGCTGCGCGACAAACTGCCTACGCCGGCCGCGCGCGCCTTCGCGGAATTCCTGCGCAGCCGGCCCCGGCGTGCGGGACTAGCCCGGATTTCTCAAACTGTTTAGGTGCATCGGGGCACGGACTCTGAGAGATTCTTCCCGCCGGCGTCGTCAACATTATCGCCGGCCGCGGCGAAAGCGTCGGCGCATCGCTCGCAAGTCATCCGGCGGTGCGCATGGTGTCGCTGACGGATGACGTCGCGAGCGGCAAGCGTGTACTGAGGGCCGCGTCGGACACGCTGAAGCGCGGCCATCTCGAGCTCGGCCGCAAGGGCCCGGTCCTAGTCTTCGACAATGCCGATATTGAAGCCGTCGTTGCCGGCATCCGCATGGCCGGCTACTACAATACGGGCCAGGATTGCACGGCCGCATGCCGGGTCTATGCCGCAGGGAGGATCTATGATCGCCTGGTCGCCGATCTCGCTGGCGCGGTGGGCTCGCTCAAATCGGGCCCGATCGAGGCGCAGGACACCGAGCTGGGCCCGCTCATCACCGAGCGCCAGCGCGAGCGCGTCGCCGGCTTTGTCGAGCGCGCCGCCGCCACGAAGCACGCGACGATCGTCACCGGCGGGAAGAAAGGCGCCGTCGCCGGATTCTACTACCAGCCCACCGTCGTCGCCGGCGCGCTGCAAGGCGACGAGATCGTGCGCAAGGAGGTGTTCGGTCCCGTCGTCTCGGTCACGCGCTTCGGCGATGCCGAGGAAGCAATCCGTTGGGCCAATGATTCGGACTACGGCCTCGCCTCCTCGGTCTGGACGAGCAGCGTCAAGACGGCGATGAAAGTCGCGGCGCGCCTCCAATACGGCTGCGTCTGGGTCAATCGGCATTTCCTGCTCGCTTCGGAGATGCCTCACGGAGGGCTGAAAATGTCCGGCTACGGCAAGGACATGTCGATCCACGCGCTCGAGGACTACACCGTCGCGCGCCACGTCATGCTGAACTTCGGTTGAGGTCGAAAAAAGACGGTCGGCGAACTGCCTCCGGCGCCTTTCCGCCGAGGCCGCAATAGAGCGTATGAGAGGTGACGTCTCGCGACCCCGCGATGATGAGCCCGTACATAAGACCAGCTGATCGTAGGAACGAACACAGGTCGGTCGCAGCGATCTCGGGCGCGTGGTTGCGCAAGAAGCTGCGCCATCGCTGAGGAGGTTGCCCACGACGCTTGATCATGTACTTGGCGACGGTCGATTGCGCCACTTCGAAGCCGAGTTTGAGCAGCTCGCCATGAATGCGCGGCGCTCCCCACAATAGGTTCTCTCGGCTCAACTGTCGGATTCGGGCGCGGAATTCTCCTTCGACCGGAGGCCGACCACGACGAACGCGCGACTTCCATCTCCAGTACCGGCGAAAACCGTCTCGGTGCCATCGAAGCAGGGTTTCCGGCCGGACGATCAAATTGCCCTCAGGGCCGGGGGAAACAGCCGGTGCAGCCAGACGAAGAACAGGCGGTCGCCGCGCGCTGCTCCGGTTGGCGGTAGCTGGTCGAGATTGGCTACGGCCTCCAGACTCCTCCTGCCCAAGAGGGGATCTACATCACGAAGTCGGCGCTGGTCGATCGGGCGAACGCTTCGAACAGAGCTGATACCTTCGGGCACGAAAAAAAGGAGCCGCGACTGCGCACGCGGCCTTGAGCAGCGAAAGGACTCTTGCAGCTGGACTAGACTATTCTAGCCAGCCGAAATCAGACGAGCGAAGCGCGTCACGGCGGCGTCCAGCTTAAATTCGTTGGGAAGCAGCGAAGGGCGGGGTACGGCAACTGGAACCGCCTCGACCTTTTTCATGGCAGCGATGAACTTGGGTCCCGCGTCGGCCAAAATCACAGTGCCCGGCGGCGCTGCCTCCGCAATCTCGCCGATTCCACCAGCTTCTGGCGTGGCGATGACGGGCGTTCCGAGGGCGAGAGCTTCGAGGGCCACGTTGGGCATGCCCTCCCATCGCGAAGGCAGCAGTAGGGCGTCGGCTCCGGCAATGTAGCGTGCCGCATCGGCTGCAAATCCAGGTAGGAAGACGCGTCCGTGCAGACCTTGGGCATCCCGCTGAGCTTCGAGCGCCCCTCGGTCGGGGCCATCGCCAAGAATTGTGATGGCTGCGTCCGGACGAATTCGCTCAATCATCTCTATCAGCCGATCGAACCCTTTCTGCCTCGTCAGCCTGCCAACCGCAATAAACCTGGGCCCGGGCCCGGGTATGCGAGCAATCGGAAGCGCGCCCTCTCTCAGACGGAGCTCATCGACAGGATTGTGCAGTACGGCGATGCGTTGATGCGGCACGCCGAAATCATCGGAGAGTTCGCGGGCAAGATAAATTGCCGGTACAATCACGATTGAGGCCCGCCGATAGAGCCGCGGATAGGCCCAGCGGTAGAACCGCGCTTCGATCGGACCGGTTGAGTGGCGGTGGGGCGTGTTGGCCTCGCGCACGACGAGGCGCATCCCTGTCGGCAGCAGCGGTTTCAGCGCCAACAGGGTGAGGTTAAGCGCGCCGATCGTGGAAACGGCGACTTCCGCCCCACTCCTCCGCAGGGCCCAGGCGAGCGGCAGCAGAGCGCCACGGATGCGCTTCCGACCCAGATCCGTGACCGGGATCCGATCTGGAACGAGCGCGCGCCATGGGCCAACACCGTCGATGACGATGATTTTGAGGCTAAACGCTGCAGGATCGAGAGCGCTTGCCAGCGTCAGCAGCACGCGCTCCGCGCCGCCCCCCGCAAACGAGGGCAGGATAAAAGCGATGCGCCGAGGGCACGGCGCGTCGAGAATCGCAACCTTCGGCTCAGGCAACGCGGCGGACAACCTTGGCGATCCGCTCGATAATCGCATCAGTAAGGTAAGGATGCATCGGCAAGCTCAACACACGCTGGGCCAGCTTCTCGGCGACCGGGCAAGAGCCCTTGCCATCGCCATGCTCGCGATAGGCGGCCTGGAGGTGCATCGGGATCGGGTAATAGATCGCAGTTGGAATACCCTGCTCCTTGAGCGTTTCGGCGATCACATCGCGTTTGTCGGAGAGGATCGAGTATTGCGCCCAGGCCGAGCGATGCCCCGCCGGGACCTCAGGCGTTTCGACCGCGCCGCGGAGCGCCTCGGCGTACTTTCGCGCGATGGCCTGGCGCCGCTCGAGTTCGCTGTCGAAAACGTCGAGCTTCGCCAGAATCACCGCGGCTTGGATCGTGTCGAACCGTGCGTTCAGGCCGATCCTTTCGACTTCATATTTGCTCCGGCCTTGGCCGTGTACTCGGATCGAGACGATTTTCACGGCAAGGGCATCGTCGTCGAGAAAAATAGCGCCGCCGTCTCCGTAGCAGCCGAGTGGTTTGGCCGGAAAGAAGCTCGTGGCAGTAATGGGCGCGAGCGAGCCCACGCGCTTGTTATTGAGCGCACCGCCAAAGCTTTGTGCGGCGTCGTCGATGAGCGCGAGGCCCTCAGCCTCGCAGAGTTTGTTGAGGGCAGCGTAATCGGCTGGCAAGCCGAAGAGATCGACGGCAATGACCGCGCGTGGGCGATGCTTGCCCTCGTTCTTCACGGCCTTGATCTGCCTGCCAAGATGATCCACGTCGATGTTAAAGCGTCGTGGATGCACGTCAACATATACCGGTCGTGCCCCTACCAGCACGACCACCTCGGCTGTCGCCGTGAAGGTGAATGTAGGTAGGAAAACGGCATCGCCTGGGCCGATGCCGAGCGCCATCAGCGGCGCCACCAGAGCATCCGTTCCACTGGAGACCGTGAGGCAATGCTTGCTGCCGGCGAACCGGGCAAGGCGTTTCTCGCACTCGGCCACCTCGGGACCCAGAATATACTGTCCGTGATCCAGAACGCGCCTTATCCCAGCGTCAACGTTGTCCTTGATCAATTCGTATTGTGCCTTGAGATCGATGAACGGGATGCTTTCCATCAGGCTCCTTCCACGTCTCCGCTAGCTGCGTTCGGAAACGAGTTTGAGCCCGCCGCCGGCCTCGCGATATCGCTCTCCGGTGCGCGGGCAGACGAGGTTGTAGCCGAGCACCTCGCCCGTGCGGCTGACCCAGCCGCGCCGACGCGCGGGATTGCCGGCCACAAGCCCATGATCGGGCACGTCTTTGGTGACCACTGCGCCCGCGCCGATCATCGCATAGCGGCCGATGGTGATACCGCAGATGATGGTGGCGTTGGCGCCGATCGTCGCTCCGCGCCTAACCAGTGTCGGATCGAATTCCTTTTTCCGCTCCACGAAAGCGCGCGGCGTACGCACATTGGTGAACACGCAGGACGGACCGCAAAACACCTCGTCTTCGAGAGTCACCGCTTCGTAGATCGAAACGTTGTTTTGAATCTTGCAGCCTGCGCCGATGCTGACGCGGGGCCCGATCATCACGTTTTGTCCGAGCACGCAGCATGGGCCCAGGCGCGCCCCTTCACAGACGTGCGAGTAATGCCAGATCTTGCAGCCCTCACCCACTTCGACATTTGCGTCGACAAGGGCACTGGGATGGACGAAGTAACCGGTCACGGCGCCTGGTCTTTCATTTGGATGCAGATGTCGCGATTCGGCGGGCGGGGCTACAGCGCGTCAGAAGGGACTTCGCACATTGTAAGCCTGTCCGATTATCCCTATACGACCTACCATTGCCGGCCCCATTCGTCTTCAGCAATGTCCCAAGAAGCACTCCCCCGTCCCAACATTCTTCGCGCGATCTGGGTTTCGCAGACGGTTCGGTTCTGGTTCCTGCACCTGCTCGCGCTCTTAGCCGGCGTCGTCATTCCGCTGCTGTTCATCGGCCGCGGGGCCGCATCGATCCTCGTTCCCCTGATTGGCGCGATGGCGGCCGTCGTGCTGCTCTCTTCGAAGCCGGAGCAGCGCGCCGAGATCTGGCGGGGCGGCACGCTCAGCTGGGCAATCGTTGCCATGCTTTCGATCATGCTGCCGAGCGTGATCGTTTCCATCAAGCCCGGCTTTTCGCTCGCGATCTGGCTTCAGCTCGCCGGGCTGCTGCTGCTCACCGCGTGTCTGCCGGTTTTCTTGACCGAGCGCCGGGATGCTTTCGATTGGACGCTGCGAGCCCTCTTGGTTATGTCGCTCATCGGTGCGGCCATCGCCGTGATCTCGATCTTCATCTGGCCGCCATTGCTCGGCTTGGTGCGGCCGGTCGACACGCCCAGCGCCTATCACTCGGCGCTTCGCCTCAAGAGCTACGGCGCCGTTATGCCCTGCCTTGCGCCGGTCTTGCTGTGGGCAGGATTCCGGTTCGGTAGGGCTTGGCGAGCGGTCGCCATCGCCGCAGTCGTTCTCGGCGGCCTCGTGGTGTACGGCGTGGACAATCGCGCGGCCCTTGGCGGCTATGCGGGCGCCGCCGGATTCGTCTTGATCGCGCTCCTGCTGCGCCACGTTTCACTGGTGCTCCGTTTTGTGATCCTGATGCCGCTGCTCGCGGCGGTGGGAGCCGTCGGCATTTGGGTGGTCACGCATCTGCCCGCGATGCCTTACGACGGGTCGCAGCCGATGCGCATCCCGACTTGGCTGATCGATTCCCATCGCCAGGTCATCTGGGGATTCGTGCTGGACCGCGCCCTGGAGCGACCGTGGCTGGGATGGGGGCTCAGCACCGCCAATTTCATGCCCGGCGCCGACGACCCAGTCCCCATCATAGGCCAGACATTCGTGCCGCTGCATCCGCATAACTGGGTGCTGCAGATTTTTTGCGAGGCGGGTATCTTCGGGCTAGTGAGCGTGGCAGGGGTCGTCCTACTTTTTCTCCGCTGGCTGTATCGCTCGGCGGCATCTGGACATGCTGCGAGTTGGGCGGCCCTTGGACTGTCAGGTGCTTTCTTCGTTTCGTCGCTAGCGAACTTCGCCATCTGGCAAGGCTGGTGGCAGTCGGTGTTCGCGATACTCATGGCCGTGGCGCTGGCGGGGACTCGCGCAGTTCTCAGAGGACGCTAGGCGGAGCACGTTCCTGCGAGCGATGCACAAGCCCTCGCGAATTTTGCGCGCGACGTGGTGAACCCGATCAAATGATTCCCCCGGTGCTGGAATAGGCGGGCAGTTCGCCGGAGAACCTGCGTTGCGCCATTGCTTCGGGTAGCGCCCACATCGCTCGCGCGAAGATTGTAGCAATAGCCCGCGTCGCGCTCAGTGCGATCTCTTCGGCTTCCGATCCAACCTAACTGCGTTCGACCTGATTCCAGACCGCCTCCCTGAGCAATTCTTGCAGCATCCACACGAAGTATGGTCCAGCGAGAATGAGAACGAGGGCGAGCGGTGCGCATCCGGTTTGCCATTTGGCCTTAGTATCATACGGCCTCCTTAAAGGGGATTCGCGGTGACCCTGCTCCGCTCCTTAGGCGAGTCTTCGCGCATCACGCTCGGTACGGTCCAGCTCGGAATGCCGTATGGCATCGGCGCAGCCCGCGCCGGGATAAGTGAGGAGACCGCTCTTGCCATTCTGGACGAAGCCTGGTCGCACGGCATCCGCTGCTTCGACACAGCGCGAATGTATGGCCAATCCGAAAGGCGCATCGGCCAATGGCTCGATACCCATGCCATTCCGCGGAAACCCCTAATCATCTCGAAATTTCCCGCGCTCGACACGGTCGACACCGAATCGGCAATCGCTCAAAGCCTGGCTGTGTCGCGCAGGGCACTAGGCGTTGCGCGTGTGGACGTTTATCTCGCTCATCGTGGATCCGATTTGCTGCGACCGGGCGCGGTAGAGGCGCTCGCAAAACATGTAGCAAAAGGAGAAATCGGTTCGTTTGGCGCCTCTCTCTATGATGCGGCAAACGCCCGCGCGCTACTCGAGCTTCCTGGCATAGCGGCTCTCCAGCTGCCGATCCATTTGGCGAATCTCTCGGCCTACGAGTCGGGGCTACTCGAGCGGGCAGCAATTCGGGGCGTCGCCATATTCGCGCGCAGCGTCTTCCTCAAGGGATTGCTGCTGCGCGACTCGGCGACGCTTGAGAGCGAATTTTCCGGTGCCACCGCTCCCCTGGCGCGCCTCGAACGCTTAGCGCGCAACGCTAACACGACGCAAGCAGCGCTTGCGCTGGCCGTTGTACGCTCGCTGCCGGGTGTGTCCTCGATCGTCATCGGCGTCGACAGCGTCCGGCAGCTTGCCGAGAACCTCACCGCATATCGTGAGCGCATTGCGCCCGAGATTGTCGCGGACGCGATCGACATCGGACGAAGCTTTCCCCCGGAACTTGCGGACCCCCGCCGCTGGCGCCGTTGAACCCAGAGCGATCGTCTGGGGAAGCGTCCGCTCGGCTGGCGACGCGCAAGGATCCGCGCAAGCGCTGCGCCCGCCAGCACGGCAAGCACCGGCTCGGTTGGAAGGCGGGATTTAGGCGACGCAACTGCACCGTTGAGGACAAGGACCTAGCGAATCCAGCCAAATAGTAGGACCAGCGGCCATGCCGCCTCCGCCGCATCAGCAGGGATACGGCGCCAATCGCCTGCAACGAGCGAACGCAGACAACACCGACTAACCCGGATTTCTCACAGGAGGAGGTGCATCGGGGCTTCGAATCTGCGAAAGCTGTTTTGCGAAGAACGACTTGCGCAGGGTTGGAAGGAGTTCCCCGATGCCGACAGAGTGTAACCCGGACCTG
>Ga0187892_10001088_pt1 | contig 65550 bp, 53 predicted proteins | sample MA1701073metaG_FD_139345 | JGI IMG/M metagenome (GOLD analysis project Ga0187892, IMG submission 139345) | Bio-ooze microbial communities from a basaltic lava cave in the Kipuka Kanohina Cave System on the Island of Hawaii, USA - MA170107-3 metaG ... | reverse complement strand
GCCCAGCTGCGGGTCGAGCTCCAGCACCAGGCGGATGTCTTCGCCGATGAGCCGCTCCACCAGCTTGCTGATTTCGCCCACCACGTGGTTCAGGTCCAGCACGGTTTGCTGGAGCATCTGCTGGCGGCTGAAGGCCAGCAACTGGCGCGTGAGCGCGGCGGCGCGCTCACCGGCGCGCACGATGCCCTGAGCCTTCTTCACCAGCGGGCTCTGAGGGCCCAGCTCTTCGATGAGCATTTCAGCGTAGCCGAGAATGACGCCGAGGAGGTTGTTGAAGTCGTGGGCCACGCCGCCGGCCAGCCGCCCGACGGCCTCCATTTTCTGCGCCTGGCGGAATTGCTCTTCGAGCAGGCGCTGCTCGGTGATGTCGCGGGCCGAGCCGAGGATGCAGGTCTCGCCTTCCAGCTCCACCAGTTCGGCGGAGAAGAGGATCAGCCGGGAGCTGCCGTGGCGCGTGCGGATGGTGATTTCGCGGTCGTGGATGCGCGCCTTCTGGCGCAATTCGCGGATGATCTCCGGGCGCGCGGAAGGCACGGCCCACAGGCCCAGCGCGACGGTGGTGCGGCCGATGACTTCTTCGCGCGAGTAGCCGCTCAGCCGGAGGAAGCTGTCGTTCACGTCCAGGACGCGGCCTTCGGCCAGCGTGGTGATGGAAATGGCGCCGGGGAAAGCGCGGAAGGCGGTAAAGAACTTCTGCTCGGAGCGGCGCAGGCCCTCTTCGGCGCGCTTGCGCTCAGTGACGTCGCGGGCCACGCATTGCACCAGCACAGGGACTTCTTCCTGGCGGATCAGGGTGCAATTGCACTCCAGGGTGACGCGCGGGCCGCCCTTCGCCAGGACGTCGAAGTCGCTGGTGACGTGGCCTTCGCCGCTCAGCAGGCGCTCGATGCCCTGGCGGATGCGCGGACGGTGCTCCGGGACAACGATTTGCTCGAGCGGCAGCCCGTGCGCCTCTTCGCGGGCGTAGCCGGTGAGGCGTTCGCCGGCGCGGTTGAGGGAGGAGAGGCGGCCGTCCAGGTCGCTGGTGAAGACCATGTCGCTGGCGTATTCGAACAGCTCGCGGTAGCGCTGCTCGTTGAAGATGAGGGCCTCTTCCATCTGCTTGCGGTCAGTGATGTCGCGGACCACGCAGAGGAGGCACATTTCGCCCTCCATTTCGAGGGCTTCGATGGAGAGCAGGCCGATGAGCACGTGTCCGGAGCGGGTGCCGAACTCGAACTCCATATTGCGGACCCGGCCGCCGGGGCCCAGCGCGCTGACCATGCGCGCGCGGTCCTCCGGCGAGCGCCAGATGCCCAGCTCGATTCCCGTGCGCCCCACGGCCTCCTCGCGCGTGTAGCCGAACGCGCGCACGAAGCTCTCGTTTACGTCAAGCAGCGTGCCGTCCGCCAGGCGCGCCAGCGCCATCGGGTCCGGGATCGCCCGGAACGCCTTGCTGAACTTCTCTTCCAAAACCAGCCTTTCCTCCGTGCGGATTGCCGAACCACGCTGGGGAAGCAGCGAGAGGAGACGTGGCTTGCTCGTGCAGAGGTCTAACTCATCGTTCTCGACTTCCGCGGCCGCGATGCCTCTCGCGGCCAGTTTCGATTCTGACACAGAACCACTCCACTGCAAAATCCTCCAGGAAGCGCCGCCGCGGCCCGAATCAGGCTATTTTGGCCTGATCCCCTCACGAGCCCGCGGACGCACAGTCCTTAAAGACGCAGATTCCTCAGAAATGTTTCACTCCAAACTTGGGTTTGATGCCCCGGGCGGGCAAAAGGGTTCAGTGACGGTCCGCGCCAGCACTGCCGCGTTTCACTACGGTGATGGCGATTTGCGAGGGGTACTGGGCGGAGTGATACACCTTGTTATGGGCCGCCACGCCCTTCGTTTCATCGTAGTTGTTGCCGCCGGTGTTCAGGTTGCGGTCGAAGCGCGGGAAGTCAGTATCCCACAGCTACCTCTTGCCTCACTTTTTAGCTGGCTAACGGGCCTTGGTGGGTTTCAACTTCAGTGACTGCAGTTGCTTGGGATTCAAGGTAAGGCGCGTGGCACCGTCTTGGTTGCGATCCGCAAACTCTCTGTCGAAATAGATAGCATCATCGGAAGGGGGAACCGCGAACACGAAATACTCCCCCGGAATAATACCTGCAATTCGAAACTGACCATTCGCATCCGTTTGGCCAACCATGGTGCGACGTGGATCGTTGCGCTCTTCGGAAGATTGGGGAATAAGGACAACGACATGACCTTCCGCGGGCTTGTTGTCGTCAACAACGTTTCCCGCGACTTCTCCAACTTCTTCTGAAAGGATCAAGCCACATTCGTCAACGGTCTTCTCTGGGTCCAAGGAAATCTGTTTTCCAGTGAAATCCTCGCCTCCACAACGGACCTCTCGCAAGTAAAGCTCGCTTTCTCGACCTGAAAGCTGGAACCTATAGTTACCGGAGGGAATATCACGTATAGTGAATTGCCCATCTCCCGCAATTGTGGCTCCTCCCGCGACCCCATCCTCGCTATCCGGGATGAGCACGACACGCAGCTCCGCAAACTTGTAAAGCTCCGCTTTATCCATGCGAGCCTTGCCACGGATCTCTGAAGTTCGACCGACCTCAACTGCGATGCGAACGTCAGAATCGGTCAATCTTACGTTGGCGAACCCGCGCCGCGAGGGCTTCCCTTCATCAGAAATACGGGCGACAACAAGGTATTCCCCCGGAGTTAAGCCGCGCAATTTGAAGGAACCATCGCTATTCGCCGACCCCATTGCGGTTCCACCTCCCCGGGCGAAACCAACAGAGTACTGCGTGGTATTGGAAGCCGACTGCTTGTCCACAATAACCCCGCTGATCGTGAAAGTCGCCGTACTGCGAACGACAATGTCAACCCCACGCGTTTGCTGTCCAGAAACCACCTGAACCCGGGAGGCTTCTTGCTGCGTGGTCACGCCTGGATGAAAAGCCTGACCGTAGCTAAAAGCCGAAGCCAAAGTTGAAATGGCAATAGCCTCGCCGCGGCCACTGGCCTGAACGTAATAGAGCCCCGGGCTGAGCCCGGGCAACCGATAATTGCCTTCGTCATCGGTGACGGTGTTTCGTACAACAACCGCCCTCTGCTTACCTCCAGCGGAGAACCGCAGGCGCAATGCCGTGACAGAAAGACCTTCAACGGGGTCGCGATCTTCGTCCAAGACGGTCCCGGAAATAACCCCCGAAGGATTAAGGCGGAATTCTCTCGCTGAGAGTTTTTCACCCGGGCCAACCGTCAAGAGGATGCCGGGGCCGCCACCTTTCTGCCCGTAGACTTCGGCGACATACCCGTTGCGCTGGGCCCGCAAACGATAGGTTCCGGGCGGGACATCTTTGAAATCAAAGGAGCCGGAGGAATCCGTCCGCACGGACAGGCTCTCCCGGGGGTTGGACGCAATCCACAGAGTTATGACCGCCTTGGCCAGTGGGGCGAGCGTGTCTGCCCGGAGGACACGCCCTGAGATTCTCCCACCGGGCAAGGGCTGGGAGGTTTGATCCTGGGGTTCGGGGGCTTGGGCTCGGTTCTGTGCAAATAGAGGCGAATGCGCAAGATGAACGTAAAGACACAACAATATGAGCTGCCAACGAAACGCCCTCGTCCGTGTCAACCCTCGGGCCAACTCTGAGGAGTGTCGCATCGCGTGGGACTACGGCAAAGCGCGATTCAGCTCTTGAATTGCCTGATCCGTCGTTACCGACTCCAAGCTTAGGCGCACCCGAGCATCTTCCTTGCCCTGCGGCAGCGCAACGGAGCGGCCACCAGCAACTGCCAGCAAGGCAGCGATGTTTCTTGCCGTTCCCTCTGCCCCGAACGAGAAACGCTCGCCTGACGGTATGCGCGGAAGCCATACGGTCTCGATACGGACTTGGGCTAGGCGCTCGATGTCCGCCAGGACCAGTTGCAATGGGCGGCCTTTGAATGAAACCGTCAGGCGCTTTCCTCCATCACCTAGGACCTTCACGTCCAGTCTGAAGCGCCGGGTGAGCGATTGTACGATCTCGCTAACAGGGACCTGCTCGAATTTGCCTGAAACCTCGGAAATGAGCGCCTCTCGGCCCGTTGGCTCCTTGCCCTGGGAAGGGAAACAACCGCCTTGCGCCTCACCCTGCTGAGGGTCTTCACCCCTAACTGTGAAGACCCAGCAGCCACCATTCCCTTCACAAGCGACTCGAACTTTGGATTCGCCGCTCGGTGCCCGGCAAACGCAGTCCTGGGCGCTTGAAGGTGCAAAAGGCAAAACAATAGCGGCACAAATCGCCAGAGGCTCCCAAAACCTCGAACTGCGAGTTTTTTGTCTCTCTTCCATACTCCCACCGCCTTACACCCGACTGACTTTGAAGCATTACCCCGATCCACAAGCGGTACCCAAGCCACTCCCCCGAGGCATTTCTCTTACGAGGAGGCTTACCCCCGTTTGACGCTCGAGCTCCGAAAGAACCCATTCCAGTGACCGCCCTTTGAATGAGAGGGTTACGGGCACGTTTCCGTCTCCCAAAAGGGACACATCGACCGGCTTACCCGCCACGAGGCCGGCAACTACGCTGGACACCGATGCCCCCTCGTACGTTCCGGAAACTCGGGTGGCCATGGTAGGCAGGCAATTGCAATCGTAGCTGGCGCCGCAATTGAACTCTGGGCCATAGCAGGTCATGGTGCATGTGCACGCGGATCCGCAATCCACGCAATAGGTATGCGGTTGTCCTGAGCATCCTTCGGGCGCGGTACAACAGCAACGTTCCGCCACAGCCGGTGCCGCAGAAAGGCCCAAAAGAAGAATCAGCTTCCAAAGGATCGTTTGCACCTTCATGTCAAACCTCCTTGTCGCAAAATCCTAGCGGCTTGGCTTGCCCGTGACCTCCCCGTGCACGAACTTTGATCAACACCCCTCTGAAACTCTCCCGGAAAACTAATCTCAGCACTGTTCTCCAATTCACTCAGAAGCGCAGCCATAAAGGACCTGTCAGCCTTGAGGTCGACGCGTTTGTGAGGGTCGTCCCACACCACAAACCTAAACAACCCGCGTCCTTCCAAGAGGGAAAGAGCTTCCGAAAGAGTCATGTTCTCGACCTCGAGAGTGATGGGCGTAGAGAGCAAAGCCCATTCGGACGCCGCGGCCTCGGGGCATGAGAAGCACCATGTTGCAGCATAGCATTCCGCCTTACATTGAATAGCGCAGCCGCAACCATCGCATTCAATACATATCTGTACGGGCGGCTGGCACTGTGGCGGCGGTGTGCAACAGCATTCGAATTGAGCCAAAGCTTCAGTCGCACCGAGCAGGAGATACAGAGCTGAGACGAACAACAAGCGAGTGAACAGGAGCTTCATATCCACCTCCCTTACTGCCCTGGTTATCATTACAGGGGGGGGCTGTCAAGTGTTTATTTTTAGTAACATCTCTGTTTTTCGATTCGCCATATCTCGGCACGCTGACGGGAGGGTTTGCACCGGTCGGCCACTCATGGGAAACCGGGACAATGGCTGCCAGTCACGCTGCACACTTGCTCTTCAATGCGGCTCCGGTCCCCCCTCCCAGCGGCGTCAGGGCGTGCTCGCGCCGCGTTTCACCACGGTGATGGCGATTTGCGAAGGGTACTGGGCGGAGTGATGCACCTTGTTATGGGCCGCCACGCCCTTCGTTTCATCGTAGTTGTTGCCGCCGGTGTTCAGGTTGCGGTCGAAGCGCGGGAAGTTGCTGCTGGAGACTTCAATGCGCAGGCGGTGGCCCGGCGCGAAGTAATTGCTGGTGTGCAGGGGTTGGAAGGCGACCTTGTACACCTTGCCGGGCTCCATCCACGCAAGCGGCTGGTCGTAACCATTGCGGTAGCGCATGCGCTGGATGGATTCGTCCAGGTTGTAGGCGCGGCCGTCGGGATAGACGTCCAGCACCTTGACGGTGAAGTCGGTATCCTTGGCGTCGGAGGAGACGTAGAGCACCGGCTCGATGGGGCCGCTCATCTCGAGTCCTTCGGTGAACGGCTCGGAGGTGTACACCAGAATGTCCGCGCGCGCTTCCATCCTGCGCTGGTCGAACGAGCCCGCCTGGATGGCGTTCCCGGTGCAGCAGACGTTGCCTCCGTAGGAGAGCACGGGATTGGCTGGATCATAGGTGAAGGAGTCGGGCTGGTCGGCGGCGGGGGGCTTCGCGGTGAGCGCGCCGTCGCCTGTCAGGGAATTGGCCTTGCCGCCGCTCGACAGATAAAAGGTCATGGACTGCGCGCCAGCGGGGGGCCAGGTGTCCGACGTCTGCCACTTGTTGGAGCCCATGGTGAAGTAAGTGACCTTCGGCAGGGCGTCGAGCCGCGGGCTGGCCGCGCCCTTCACGAAGCGATCGAAGAAGCCGTAGACAATCTCCTGATAGTCGAGCCGCGCGTCGCCCATACTGCGCTCGCCGACCACGGTATCCGCCGTGGCGCGCGTGTAGGAGCAGTGCGCCACCGGGGCAATCACCGCCCACTGCTGGTCGCGCACGCCGGGCTTGGCGTTCTTGCGCACGTGGTTGAAGAGCGCGAGGTTCGGGCCCACGGACACGTCGTACCACGACATAAACCACAGGCCGGGCACATCCAGCGGCATATTGTCGTGGTACAGGCCGCCCTTGTACCAGGCCGGATCGTTTGGCGCGCGCTGGATCATGCGCCCGCCGGTAGCTACGGGCATGGCGTCGGCGTAGACGCCGCGCGGCGCGTCCACGGCCTTGAGGATGTCCTGCACCGGCAGACGCCACAGCGCCTTGCTCCAGTCCACCGGCGGCAGGTGCTGGGCAAGATCGAAGGACTTCGAGGCGCGGATTAGCTCCTCACGCGGCGTGTCGCGCGGGAACATCGGGCGCACCTGGTTCTGCTGTCCGTAAATCCAGGTGGCGAAGAGCATCTGGAACGCGCCGCCGCGGTACCAGTTGCCTTGCTCGTAGTACGGCCCCACGCGGCCCACGCCCGCGCCAAAGCCCTGCACGTTCATGGCGGTGTACCCGGGATGGCCTTGCGAGGCCACCGCCATCTGATACTCGGCAGTGGAGGAGCAACCGGTGGTGCCCACCTTGCCGTTGGACCACGGCTGCGAGGTAATCCACTGCACCGTGTCGTAGCCGTCGCTGAGCGGCGGGCCGAGGATGTCGTAGTTGCCTTCGGAGAAAAAGTGGCCGCGCTCGTTCTGCACCACGTAGGCGTAGCCGCGTTTCACCGCGGTGAGGGCCGCAGTCATGTCCGCGGGCACGCCGTTATGGATGTCCCAGAAGTTGAAGTTGTAGGGCGTGCGCACCCACACCGTGGGCGCTTTGCCGGGGGCGTTCCTGGGCCGGTAGATGTCCGTGGCCAGGCGGACGCCGTCGCGCATGGGCACCATCACTTTGCGCTCGACCACGGCGATGGATTGCAGCTCGTTCTCCCCGGCGATGCGCTCGGCGCGCTGCTGCGGCGTCAGCGTGCCCTGTTGCGCGTTCACGGCGGCGCACCAGCATGCCGCGGCACAGAGAACGGCGATCATGGTCCGGCGACAAAGCGATCTCATGGGGCAACCTCCCTTTGGATGCGGCCTATTATGCCGGATGGGACCCTTTGGGAACCACAGTGGCCGCGGGAGAAACCCCGATCCTGAGCGGTAGGTCCGTTTCCCATTTCCAGCCGCGGTTGCTAGAATCGATGGCCCCATGCATCCGGCGCTGCCCTATCTGGTGGAGTTGCAGCAGGTGGACCTGCGCCTGGCGGACGTGCGCGCCAAGCTGGCGGCGGCGCCGAAACGGCTGGCGGATGCCGATGCCCGGCTGGAAGGCGCGCGCGGCCAGTTGGCTGCCGCCAAGAATGCGCTGACGCAGAGCCTGAAGGACCGCAAGACCTTCGAGATGGACGTGGACTCCTGGAAAGAAAAGGTCCGCAAGTACAAGGACCAGTCCGGCGCCGTGAAGACCAACGAAGCGTACAAAGCCCTGCTCCACGAAATCGAAATGGCCGAAGCGCAGGTGGGCCAGGCCGAAGACCGCCTGCTCGACCGCATGGTGGCCGGCGAGGAATACGACCGCCAGGCAAAGGCCGCGGAAGTCTCGCTGAAGGAAGTGGAAGCCGCGGTGAAGACGGACCGCGTCGCGATCGAAGCGCAAAAGTCCGGCCTGGAGAAAGAACTTGCCGGACTGACGGCCGCGCGGGAGGAGGCCGCCGGTCACGTCCCGGGGGACCTCCTCGAAATCTACGCGCGCATTGCCAGAAAGCACCACGCCACCGCCCTGGCCGCCCTGCGCGGCGAATCCTGCGGCCAATGCGGGATGCAGGTGCGGCCGCACGTGGTGCAGGAAATGCGCAAGAGCGCCGGCGAAGAGATCTTCCGCTGCGAAGGGTGCACCCGCATCCTTTACGTCGCGGGAGCGGCCGCGGCGCCCGCGCCCGCCGCCGCGGCAGCGAACCATAGCGCGTCGAATTGAGGCATTGGGTCATCGGGCCATTGAACCATCGAGTCATTTGGCCTATGGGCCATAATGAGCGGTCAGCTTTCAGCCCGAGGTTCCCGGCTCAGCCCGCGCTCGATTTCGACGGCGAGTCCTTTTGGCGGTCCGACAATGGCGCAAGGGCCCGGTGGCCCACTGGCTGGATTGCATCGGGCTGACCGCTGAAAGCTGACTGCTGATGGCTGAACCGGTTGAAGGCGCAAGCGAATCGGGCAATGGCCCAATGGCCCGATGACTCAATCACTCAATCTGATGAGAACTTCCCCGCCGCAATCCAAGAAGCTCTTTACGGAGCCGGCGCAGCCCGCCGACGTGTACATCGCCCACGTGGACGGCGCGGCGCGCGGCAACCCCGGACCGGCGTCCTATGGCGTGGTGCTGCGGCGGCCCGACGGCAGCGTGCTGGAGTCCCTGGGCAAGGCCCTGGGCGTGCAGACCAACAATGTGGCCGAGTACCACGGGCTGATCGCCGCGCTGGACTTCGCCGCGGCGCGCGGCATCCGCCGCCTGCGCGTGCGCAGCGATTCGCTCCTGCTGGTGCAGCAGGTGCGCGGGTTCTTTAAGGTGAAGAACGCGGCGCTCAAGCCGCTCCACGAGCGGGTGATGAGGTTGAAGGGCGCGCTCGAGTACTTTGCCATCGAGCACGTCCGCCGCGAGCAGAACTCGGAAGCCGACGCGGTGGCCAACGCTGCCCTGGATGCGCGCCCCGTTGGGGCCGGCTTCAGCCCGGCCGCCCGCGGAGAATCGGCGCAGGAAGCGGCCGGAAGCGAAACCCGAAAATCGAAAAGCGGAAACCGCCCGGCGAGATCGGTTCGCGCGCGCTATTCCAACGGCGCCCTCCATCCCGCTGAACCGCTGGCTCTCGCTCAAGGCGAAGAAGTGGAGTTGGTGATTCGCCCGCTGAAGGCTGTCCGCTAAGGTCAGACCACTGGTCACTGACCACTGCTCACAGGCCACTGACCCCCGGTAATTCCGCGAGGATCAATTCTTCGAGCTTGGCCCACACTCCCGGGTCGAACTCCATCTTGGTGTGGGCGTTGCTGAAGAGGCGCTTCCACCACGGCTTGCCGGTGAGGTCCACTTTCTTGCCGCGGTAGTCGTAGCGCCAGTTGCCGAGGATTTGGGTGCGCGCCGGGTCGTCGGCGCGGATTTCGCGCTCGCCGCGGATGAAAGGCCCGTTGCGCTGGTAGAGGTTGGCGGCTTTGCGGACATTGGGCGGGACGGCGGCATCGCCGACGCCCACGCTATCCACCTGCACGGTGAGCAGCACGGGGATGTTCAGCGCGTGCAGCGTGCGCGCCACTTTCGCTGTGGCCGCCCCGCCGAAGCTCTGGCCGTAGAGAATGATGCGCGCGGAGGCCCGCTCGGCGTCATCGAGTTGCTTGTCGCCGTTGCGGTCGAGCGCGTTGCAGATCAGCTCCACGGCCAGATGCCGCTGCTTGTTCTCCACCGTCTCGACGTGAACCCCGGGCAGCCGGCGCGCGCGCAGCCGCAGCGCGATGCGCCGGGCGATCTGGCGCTCGTTGTCCCAGCGCTCGCGCCCGCCGGGAAAGCCAATCACCAGGTAGTCGCCCTCGGCCAGCGGAGTCCTGGTGATGAAGTCGCGGTAGCGCTGCTTGGCCCGCAGGTCGCCATTGGCCCACAGCCCCAGCAGCAGGGCCAGCGCCAACGCCAGGAGTATGGGGCGCTTGGGCATCGCTGCACCGTGACGCTAATAATGTACGACAATCCAGGCGAGCGGGTTCACCGGTCACCGGTCACTGGCCACGGGTCACTTCAGGTAGAACGCGCGGTAGAGGGTGTCGCGCTGGACGGGGAGGTAGCCGGCGTCGGCGATGACCCGGCGCAGCTCGGCTTCGTTGGTGCGGTTGCGCACGCCCGCGGCGTACACCACATTTTCTTCGATCAGGATGCTGCCTACGTCGTCGGCGCCGAACTGCAAGCCCACCTGCATCACCTTGACGCCCGGCGTGAGCCACGACGACTGGATGTGGTCAATGTTGTCGAGGTACAGGCGCGAGATGGCCAGCATCTTCAGGTAGTCCACGGCGGTGGCTTCGGGAACTTTCTTGCCCAGCGGGGTGTTCTCCGGCGCGAACATCCAGGGGATGAAAGCGGTGAAGCCACCAGTGTCGGACTGGATGCGGCGGATGCGCTCGAGGTGGTTGATGCGGTGGCGCGGCTCTTCGCCGCAGCCGAACATCATGGTGGCGGTGGTGCGCATGCCGAGCGCGTGCGCGGTGCGGTGCATGGCTTCCCACTCGGCGCTGGTGCACTTCAAGCGGGAGATGCGCGCGCGGACTTCGTCGTCGAGGATTTCGGCGCCGCCGCCGGGGATGGAGTCGAGCCCGGCGTCGCCGAGGCGCGCGATGGTATCGCGCACGGTGAGCCCGCTGACCTCGGCGATGCACAGGATCTCCGGCGCGGAGAAGCAGTGCAGGTGCACCTGCGGGTAACGCGCCTTGAGGGAGCGCAGCAGGTTCTCATAGTACTCGATGCGCAGGTCGGGGTGCAGGCCGCCCTGCATCAGCACGCCGGTGCCGCCCAGCTCGAGCATCTCTTCGATCTTGGCGTAGATGGTCTCGAAGTCGAGGAGGTACCCTTCCTGGTGGCCGATGGGCCGGTAGAAGGCGCAGAAGGAACAGTACTCGGTGCAGAAGTTGGTGTAATTGATGTTGCGGTCGATCTGGTAGGTGACCACGCGCGCGTCGTTTTTTCGCCGGCGCACCTCGGTGGCGGCCAGGCCCAGGCCGATCAGGTCGTCCGAGGCCAGGTAGTCCAGCGCTTGTTGTGGCGTGAGTCGCACGAATCTCTACCCTAACTCGTCCCGAATTCCTCCGCCACCTTACAGTGTACGGCAATCAGCCGTACAATGCCTTTCGAGGCGCAAATGGCTACCGCGCGATCCGCATCTCGCAAAGCGCCCAAAGGCGAACGGCTCGAAGCGCGCGTTTCGCGCCGGCAAAAGAGGCTGATCGCTCGCGCAGCCCGGCTGCGGGGCACCACCGTCACCGACTTCGTGGTGGCCAGCGCTCAGCAAGCCGCGGCCGCCCCGATCCAGGAAGGCCGAATCCTCAAGCTATCTCCGGAGGCCAGCGCCGCTTTTGTCGAGGCCTTGCTCAGCCCTCCTCCACCGCCGACTCCCGCCGCGCGCGCCGCCGCTCGCCGGTACAAAGAGTGGTTTGGGCGCTAGTCATGGCCCAGTCCCTCGAGCTTTCCTCCGCGCGGTTCGGGTCCCTGACCGCGCGACACGACCGGGATCGCTTTTCCTGCGGCTTGGAAGCTCTGGACATTTACCTTCGTCGCCAAGCCGGTCAGGATGTTCGCAAGCGCGTAGCCACGGCTTTCGTGCTCACTCCCGATGGGCGGACAATCGCCGGCTACTACACGCTCTCGCAATATGCCGTGGAGCTGGCCGCTATTCCGCTCCGAAACCCAGAAACTCCCGAAGTACCCGTTCCTCCCTGCAACACGCATCGGGCGCCTTGCCGTCAGTGTGGATTTTCGAGGCCGGCGTCTGGGCGATCTCCTGCTGATGGATGCCTGGCGCAGGTGCATTGCCGCCAGCCTTCAGGTTGCATCGGCAGCCGTAATCGTGGATGCCAAGAACGATCAGGCCGCGGCGTTTTACAAGCGCCACGGCTTCCTGGAAACCCTCCATCCCCCAAAACTCTACGTCACCATGGAATATGTGGCAGGGGTTCTGGGAGCCCCCTAGGCCTGCCCCGGCGCGGCCTCCCTCAGGTGCCAACCACATTGGCGGTGGCCAGGATTTCTATTCCTCTCGGTCGAGGAATCAGTCCGAGCGCGGCGGCTTTAGCGAAGTACAATTCCAGGCCGCGGCGGTTCTCTTCGTCGAGCGAGAAATCAATATTGTCGCGCAGGTAGCTGTGGCACGCGGCGGCGGGCAGGCGCAGCTTCTGCGCGGCGTCGCGGGCGATTTCGGCCAGCCGCGCCAAGCCGTACTCCTTCGAGGCGAGGAAGTCGGCGATCACCTGCGACGTGGCCACGCCGGGCCGCGCCACCCAGGCGGCCAGCACGCAGGGCAAGCCGGTAAGCGCGCGCCACTGCTGGGCCACGTCGTAAACGTACAACGCCTCGACCCCCGGCGCCGCGGGGATGCCGCTGGGCGCTTCCAACGCCACGGAGATGCGCAGCGCCGGGTCGCCGATGATCAGCGCGGCGTCCGCGTCCGCCAGCATGGCCCCAGCGTCCGGCTTCGCTTCGACAAACTCCGGCTGGATTCTCCAATGCTCAGCGCACAGGATGCGCACCAGGGCGGCGGAGCTGCGCGAACTCGCGTCCAGCGCAAAGCGCCGCGCATGCTCGATGGGCCGCCGGGCCACCACCAGGATGCTGCGCACGATGTTTTTCGCGGCCACGGCCATGTCCGGCAGCATGACGACGCCGGGGATGCGCTGATACTCGATCACCGGGATGATGCCCACGTCCACGGCGCCGGCGCGCAGGTCGTCGGCGCACTGCGCGGGCACGGCCATGCGCAGGTCGTAACGCCCGCGCACCGGCCCGTGCAGGAACCCCCACACCAGCGGCGCGGTGTTCAGGTACTCGACTACGGAGATGCGCAGTTTCGGCACGGCGCGACACTCACCTCGGAACCGCCCAATATAACACAGCGCCGCGAACGGGCCGGGCCGGGGCACCGCCGAGCGCACATTCGTGAATCAGATTCTTTGAATGCGCCGTCTAATTCATTCGGGATGGAACGATGAATCTGCGTTACAATGGCCCGCGGGTGGCCGACGACGTGGCCGGCGACCCGACCTGACCGATGCGTGCGACGCTCCCATCTGCGGCGGCGCTGGTCCTGCTGGCCGCCGGCGCCCTGGCCGCGCAAGCAGCGCGTCCCAAGGCCGGCCAGGCGGCGCCCGGGTTCACGGCCAAGACGGTGGACGGCGCCACGGTGTCGCTCGCCGCTCTGCGCGGCAAAGTTGTGCTGCTTAATTTCTGGGCCAGCTATTGAAAGTCCTGCGTCGGGGAGGTTCCCCGGCTCCAGCAGATGGAGAAGAAGTACGCGGCAAAGGGCTTCGAGCTGGTCTGGATTTCACTCGACGAAGACCTTCCGGCCCACCAGCGCATGGTGACGCGGCTGCGCATGCGCGGCAAACTCATCTGCGATGGCAAGGGCACCGAGGGCGAACTGGCCAAGCTTTACGGCCTGGACGACGTGTACGAAACCTTCCTGGTCGGCCGCGACGGTGTCCTCACCGCGGTGGACCTGCACGACGACGAGCTGGACCGCGCCATCGCCGCCGCCGTCAAGTAGGGGCCGGTCTTTTCGACCGGCCCGTCGCTCGATCTTGATGCCACGGAATAGGGCGGGTCTGAAGACCCGCCCCTACGGCGCGTACTGCTGCTGGATGAGTTGCCGCGCGCGCTGGGCGACGGGCATGGCGCCCCGGTCGTAGTTGCTCATCACCACCACCGTCCAGCCGCTCACCCAGTGCATTTCGAGCACGCTATTGATACCGGGCGCGCCGCCGGTGTGGCCGTGGATGCGCTCATTGCCGGCGCGCGTGTCGCCGAAGCCGTAGGCGTACCTGGTATTGCCGCCGGGGCCGCCCATCTCCGCCTTTCCGGTCAGCACCAGATCGGTCATTTTCGCGCTAGCAGTTTGTGCGAGCGCAGCGCGCGGTCGAAGCGCAGCAGGTCGCCCACCGTCGAGAAGCCGCCGCCGGCAGGCCCGCCTTTCACCGAGTGGGAGAAATAGTTGTTGCGGCGCATGCCGGGCTCCGGCTTTTCGGTGGCGGGATTGAAGTTGGTGTAGCCGGTGGCCAGGTTGGGTTCCTCGCGGTCCGCCGTCGCGCCAATCGGGGTGCAGGACCTTGCGGGCCACGGCATGCTCCGCGCCGTTGTCGCAGCGCACGCGGTTGCCGGCATCTTTGGCCACGTGGGCCGCGGTAAGCACCCAGTCCGGAGCGATCGGCGTTCCTTCACCGTCGGGCACGATGAAGCACACCGCAGGGTATTTCGCGCCGAGCGCCAAGTACCGCGCATCGTCGCGGTCGTGCCGGATGATGATGCTGTGCGCCGCAAGCGCCGTCAGCGAAACCAGCACGGCGGCCGCCAGGGCGCAAAGTGTCCATCGCTTCATGGGTTCTCTCCCGGGAGCCTGAGGTAAAGGCGAGCCGCTACATTTGGACGAAAGCTACGGGCCCGCGTGAGCACGCCGCGTCGCGCGCCGCGGCCAATCCCGGGCCCGGGGACTAGCTCCGCGCCTTGAACTTGTCGGCCTTCAGGCTGGGATTGATCTTCACTTTCTTCAATTCAGTCTCTTCGTTCACCTGGCCGTTGGTGCTGCGGGTGAACTTGAAGGGCAGGGTGACGCCGTCCACCGCGCGAAAATCGGAATACGACAGCTCGACTTCGATTTCGCGCAGCGGCTCGCCCGCGCCCGGCGGTGGCGCCTGGCGTTGCATTTGCACTCCGCCTTCGCCGCCGGGGGGCGGGCCGCCGCCGCCGGGACCGCCGAACTGCATGCGCATTCCCTGGGGCGCGCCGGTGCGGTAGCGCACGCGCAGCAGGCGGTGCGATTGCTGGTCAATCAGCAATTGCGCCTTGAAGTCATCGGGGCCGGAAGCTTCGATTACGTCCGCGGTGGAGGAGCCAACCGCGTCCGTGCCGGCGTGCCGGAGTGCGACGCCGTAGGCCGCGGGCATCTCGAAAAGCCACGCCAGCCACTGCCGGGCGAAATCCTGCCGCAGGCGGCGCACGCGCACGGCCGGGTCGCCCTGCTGCCCGCCGCCCTGCGGCATCATGGGCATCTCCGCAGTGCTCTCCAGGACCGCTATCAGCGCGTCGCCATTGAAGCCGGAGGTGACGGTGATGAAGTTCCCGCCGAAGGCTTCCGACGTCTCCTTGCGCACGTACTTGTCGGGGAGCAGGAAGTCGGCGTCCCATTCGGACTCGCGCACCACGGTCTGGTCGCCGCCGCCGAAGTTCATACGGGCTTGCCGCTTCGTCTTGCCGGAGACCGAGAGGCTCTGTACGGCGCGCAACTTGGCGTCGCCTCCCGCGGCCCCGCGCGCCGCCGCCAACACTTTCTCCGCGGCTTCGTCTTGAGGAACAGCCGCGCGGGCTGCGGGCGCTGCCAGCAGCGCAGCGACAAGCCCGGCGAAGCAAACGGCGATCATCCTTTTGCTCATTGTGGGCTCCTGTCCCTTTGAACCTGCGAGCATCGTGACAACCGACAGACGGTTGGACGCACCGTCCCGTTTCGAGTGAGCGTCCGTTGGGCGCTGCTGGCCCCGCCCCACATTGCAGGTCGGCAGTGCAAGACCGGCCCTGCGACTCCATGGCCCGAAATGGGTCCGTTTGGTGGCAACGGAACGGGCCGGTCTTTAGACCGGCCCCTACCCCAGCAGCCAGGCGCGGACGGCGATGACCGCGAACCAGAGGAACGTCAGGGCCACAGCGATGGCGACGGTCGATCGTTGGTAACGCGTGGCCAGGGCTGCGGCGGTGACCCAGATAGACCAGGCGGCGAAGGCGTCCACCCCGCGCGCCATCTCGTACCAGAAGATGGGCGTCTCTTTCGCATCGAGAAAAAACGCGGCATTGGCCGCCAGCGGGTTGAAAAGGTTGCACTCCCGCCCGCACGCCAGCACGATGATGCCGCTCAGCGCGCGCTCGACGGCAATGGGCACCGCACCCCACGCCGCCAGGCGCAGCAGTTCGCTGCGTTTGGTCTTGGTGTCCAGCACGAAGCCAACGTAGTAGTCCATCAGCCAGCCGGTAAGGAGCACGCGGGCCGGGAGCACCAGCGGCGAAAGCCACACCAGCGCCATGAAGAACAGGACGCTGGCTGCATACATCCCGTCCGGCGTGGATTGCACTTTCGTATCGGCCATGCCGGCGGCGCCCATGGGGATGAGCAGCGCGTAGTTCGGCAGCGCATTGGCCACGCCGAGGGTCACCAGCGGCAGCGCCAGCCCGGCGCGCGCCGCCCGTTCACTCGCACCGGCGGGACTCCACAATAGACCGAAGGCCGTGATCATGGTCCTCGCGCTCGCAGCCGGGCTTGCGCCGGCCTCCATCAGGCGACGGAGAGTTGGTTTCGACCTCTGTAACACCAGGGCGGACAGGCCTGGAGATCTGTCCTACATCCGGCATCCCCGCGCCGCATTTATCGCAGGAAGCGGCTGCGCGCACAAGCCGCGCTTGACAGCTTTGCTAACCTGCCCGTAGGCTCAGCGCCGAATCCTTTGATGATGGGAGGATTGTCTTTCTGAGTGGAGCGAGGAATCCGCATTTTGGTCGGGCGCAGCAAGCAGCGCCCCTACGGAACGAATGAGCGAGGACCGTTATCTCGGCTGGCTGGCGCTGGCGCTGGTGCCCGACCTGGGGGCGCGCACCGCGGGCAAATTGCTGCGCGAGTTCGGCGGGCCGGACGGCGTTTTCGCCGCGTCGCTCACCTCGCTCGAAGGGATGCGCCTGCCCGCGCCCGTGGCGCAGGCCATCCACTCGAAGGAACCGCTGCGCGCGGCCGAAAAAGAACTGGCGGCGGTGCGCAAGGACGGTTGCCGCCTGCTGCACTGGGACGAACCGCAGTACCCGCGCCTGTTGCGCGAGACCTACGACCCGCCGCCGCTGCTTTACCTCCGCGGCAACGCGGAGTTGCTGGCCAAGCACTCCATCGCCCTGGTGGGCACGCGGCGCCCTACGCCCTACGGCAACCAGATGGCCGAGCGCCTGAGCCGCGAACTGGCCGAACGCGGCTTGGTGATCGCCAGCGGCATGGCCCGCGGCATTGACAGTTCCGCGCACAAGGGCGCGCTGGCCGCCGCGCGCGGCGAAACCGTGGCCGTGCTGGGCGCCGGCGTGGACGTGGTCTATCCGAAGGAGAACCGCAAGCTCTATGCGCAAATCGCCGAGCGCGGCGCGGTGGTCAGCGAGTTCGCGCTGGGCACGCAGCCCTTTCCGCAGAACTTCCCCATCCGCAACCGGATCATCGCCGGCATGGCGCTGGGCACCGTGGTGGTGGAGGGCGCGCAGTTCTCCGGGTCGCTGATCACCGCGCGGCTGGCCATGGAGATGAGCCGCGAAGTGTACGGCGTGCCCGGCAATGTCACGCAGCCGCCCAGCTTCGCGCCCAACCAGTTGATCAAGCAGGGCGCCAAACTGGTCACCGGCTGGGAGGACGTGGTCGAAGAGCTGCCCACGGAGATCCGCGCGCAGCTCTTCCCGGTGGAGCCGACTACGGTGGAGCAGCGCGCGTCGCTCTTTGCGGAGTCGCTCACGCCGGCCGGGCGCTCCCTCTACGAGCTGCTGACCACAGACCAGGCCCGCCACGTGGACGAACTTGTGGAACTTTCCGGCTTGAACTCCAGCGCGGTGCTGGCTACTCTGTTTGACTTGGAGATGCGCGGCATCGTCCGACAGTTGCCGGGCAAGCAGTTCATCCGCGTGCTGCTGTAGAGTGCGAAAGAGGAGAAGAGGTCAAGAGGGCAAGAGACCCGGAACCCATCCGCTATGGCGCGTTCCCTCGTTATCGTCGAATCGCCGGCCAAGGCCAAGACCATCAACAAGTATCTGGGCCGCAATTTCTCCGTGAAAGCTTCGCTCGGCCACGTGATGGACCTGCCCAAGAAGAGCCTCTCGATTGACATCGACAAGGACTTCGAGCCCACCTACGAGCCCATCCCGGGGAAGTCCAAAGTGGTGAACGAACTGAAGAAAGCGGCCAAGGAAGCCGAGGCCGTCTATCTGGCCGCCGACCCCGACCGCGAAGGCGAAGCCATCTGCGCGCACCTGGCCGAGCTGCTGGGCGCCAACAAGAAGGAACGCGCCAAGATTTTCCGGGTGATGTTCAACGAGATCACCCAGAAAGCCATCAAGGCCGCGTTTGAAAAGCCCGGCCAGGTGGACACCAACCTGGTGGACGCGCAGCAGGCCCGCCGCGTGCTCGACCGCCTGGTGGGCTACAAGATATCGCCGCTGCTATGGGACAAGGTGCGCCGCGGCCTGAGCGCCGGCCGGGTGCAGACTGTGGCGCTGCGGCTGATTGTCGAGCGCGAGCAGGAGATCCGCGCCTTCAAGCCCGTCGAATACTGGACGCTGCACGCGCCGCTGGTGGCCGGCGAGCCGCCGCCGTTCGAGGCCAAGCTGTTCAAGGTCGAAGGCAAGGGCATCGCAGAGTTCTTCGCGGCGCAGTTCACCGAAGCGGGCGCGGCGGAGGGCAACCGCCCCGAAGGCGTGCCGAATGAGACGGAAGCGCGCGGCATCGTCGCGGAATGCGAGAGCCACCCGTGGCGAGCGGGCGCGGTCGCGCAAAAAGAAAAGCGCCGCAATCCCGCCCCGCCCTTCACCACTTCCAAGCTCCAGCAGGCCGCCTACAACAAGCTGCGCTTCACCGCCAAGCGCACCATGATGCTGGCGCAGCGGCTGTACGAAGGCATCGAGCTGGGCGACGAAGGCTCGGTGGGCCTGATCACCTATATGCGCACGGATTCGGTGCGCGTCTCGAACGACGCGCTGGCTGAAGTGCGCGAGTTGGTGCAGAGCGAATACGGCGCGCCCTACCTCCCGGAGAAGCCCAACTTCTACAAATCGAAGAAGGACGCGCAGGAGGCCCACGAAGCCATCCGCCCCACCGGCGCCGCGCGCACGCCCGAGTCGGTGCGACGCTACATGGAAGAGGACATGTTCAAGCTCTACCAGCTCATCTGGCAGCGCTTCGTGGCCTCGCAGATGACCCCCGCCGTTTTCGACCAGACCACCATAGACATTGCCGCGGGCGCGAAGGGCCAGTACACCTTCCGTGCCTCAGGCTCAGTGCTGAAGTTCAACGGTTTCCTGGCCGCCTACCAGATCGGCGTTGAGGACCAGGAGAAAGAGGATGAGGGCGACGAGGTGGGCCGCGCCTTGCCGCGCGTCAGCGAGGGCGAAACGCTGAAGCTCGCGCCCCCGGTGCGCCCCGAGCAGCACTTCACCGAGCCGCCGCCGCGCTACACCGAGGCCACGCTGGTGAAGGAGCTGGAAGAAAAGGGTATCGGGCGGCCCTCCACCTACGCCGCGATTATCTCCACCATCGTGGACCGCGAATACGTCAGCAAAGACCAGGGGCGCTTCACGCCCACCATGCTCGGCGAAAGAGTGACCACGCTGCTGGTGAAGAGCTTCGAAGACATCTTCGACGTGAGCTTCACCGCGCGCATGGAAGAGGAGCTCGACGAAATCGAAGAGGGCAAGCTGCCGTGGCGCAAAGCGGTGCGCGATTTCTACGGCCCCTTCGAGAAGGACCTGGAACTGGCCAAGGGCGAAATGGAGTCGTACAAGGCCGGCATCCCCACCGACCAGAAGTGCGAGAAGTGCGGCCAGGGCATCCTGCTCGAACGCATCAGCCGCCACGGCTTCTTCCTGGGCTGCTCGCGCTACCCGGAGTGCGACTACACCCGCGACCTCGCGCCCGACTTGGGTGACGGCAGCGAAACGGTCGAGAGCGAAACCGTTCCGGAAACCTGCGAGAACTGCGGCAAGGAAATGACCATCAAGCGCGGCCGCTTCGGCCCCTTCCTGGCCTGCACCGGTTACCCCGATTGCAAAACCACCCGCCGCCTGGTGGCCGGCACCAAAGTGGCGCGCAAGCCCGATGAGCTGCTCAGCGAGAATTGCCCGCTCTGCGGCAAGCAACTGGTGAAGAAGCACGGGCGCTACGGAGAATTCGTCGGCTGCTCCGGCTACCCCAAGTGCAAATTCATCCGCTCGCAAACCCTCGGCATCGCCTGCCCCAAGTGCGGCAAAGGCGAAATCGCCGAGCGCCGCGCCAAGAAGGGGCGCATGCGCGTCTTCTACGGCTGCAACCAGTATCCCGAGTGCGACTTCACCACGCCGCACAAGCCCATCGCCGAGCCCTGCCCCAAATGCAAAGCCGCCTTCGTCGTCGAGAAGCGCCTCAAGTCCGGCGCCGTCCGCGCCTGCATCAAGGACGGCTGCGGCTGGGAAGCCCCCGCCCCCGAATCCGCCGACGCCAACGGCGCGCCCGCTCCCGCGCCCGCCTCCTCCTTCGCCCCCGTCAAGTCCTAAAAAAGCAACCGCAGATGAACGCGGGTGAACCCGGATGGTCCTGGCGGGCCCTATTCGGCCGGGAGGATAGTACTGCTTTCAATGAAGAGCAGTACCTCCAGTTTCTCGCAGGTATTCGGCATATCGCCCAATTTCATGGGCTTTCGGCCCGAGAAGTAGAAAAAGCCGCCTATCGGAAGGCCAAAGCTGAAGGCTTAGATGGGATATGAATTCAGTGAAGGATCGTCAGTGACGACGCAGTTCGTCCAGAACGACGGACGCGGGGCGAAGGTGGCCCGCCTCAGCTGATTTCCACGAGGTGGACAGCGCGTCGTGCAAGGCGCGCCGCTCGTTCTCGCTGAGATCGTCGCCCTCGTCGTCCGCGACGAGGTCCACGACCGTTCCTTCCGGGAGAGTGGTTGGCTCGTCCAGAACCAACCGCCCCTTTTCGACGGGCGCGTACAGGGCTCATCTGCGTATTTGGTACTGCTTCAGGAGCTTTCGGCAAGCCAGGGGATTCAAACAACGGACTACCCGCTTTTCTTATCTATGTTCCTCTGCGGTTGTTTGCGAGGAGCTACTTCGGCTCCGGCTGTTTCTTCACTTCAGCCCAGTAGGTGAGGGCGTTGGAGCCGCGCGGGCCGGGGATGGACATGGCGATGGCCGAGCCGTTGAGCACATCGCCGCGCAGTTTCAGCGAGAGCTGGATGACGTGGGGGCGGCGGCTGGCGTCAGGCGTGCCGATGTCGCCGCTGAAGCGCCCGTTCAGTGTACCGTCGCGGAAACTTACCTGGTTGAGCAGCGTCCAGAGCTGCTGCGTCAGGCGCACGCGCACCGTGCCGGATTCTTCGATCCGCAGGGTCAAATCGCGGTCGCCTTTGTAGGTGTGGACCGTGCCGCTCCAGTTGCCGACCAGCGCGGCGTCGGGCTTGAACTCCTGCGGCGCAGACGGCGTGCGCGCCGGCGGAGGTGGCAGCTTAGGCAGCAGAGCGCGCAGAATCTCCTGCACCACGCCATCGAGCGGGACGCCGGAAGTGTTGGTCAGCACCGCCAGGGCGATTCTCTCCGACGGGACCAGCACCAGCGTCGTGCTCACGCCGGGCATGCCGCCGCCGTGCGTCACCACGCGGAAGCCCTGCGCGTCGCTGGTGCTCCACCCGACGCCGTAGTTCTCCTTCCCGGTTTTCTGCATTTCTTCGATGGCCGCGTCGCTCAGGATAGGCCGCTGCTCCGGCAGATGCGCCTTCAGGTGGAACATGCCGAAGCGCACCAGGTCGTGCGCGCTGGCGTAAACGGCGGAGCCGCCGCGATGGTCGAAATCGTAGAAGGGCAGCCGCTGGCCTTCGCGGTTGTAGCGCGCCGCGGCGTACTTCTCGAGGCCCGGAGCGATGCCTACGGACATGCGCGTCAGGCGGAGCGGCAGGAACACCTCTTCGCGCATGAAGTCGTCGTAGGTCTTTCCCGAAGCGCGGGCGACGACGTAGTCCAGGATGCCGAAGCCCAGGTTCGAATACTGGTACCGCTCGCCCGGCGCGGTGACCAGGTTGGCGTAGCGCAGGATGGTTTCGTCCATCGAAGGCGGTCGGTGCGGCTCGTCCTCGTAGAAGAACTGGTAGTGGAGCGGCAGGCCCGCGGTGTGCCCGGCCACGCGGCGCACGGTGGCGTCCGCGACGCTGCCCACGCGCGCGGTCAGCTTGGCGTCGCCCAGGTAGTCGTTGATGGGCCGGTCCAAATCAACGCGCTTGCGCTCCACCAGCACCATCAGCCCCGTGGCGGTGATGGGCTTGGAGATGGACGCCAGCGAGTACATGGTGTGCGGGTCCGCCGGAACGCGGTGCTCGATGTCCGCCCAGCCGAAGCCTTCTTCCCACAGGATCTTGCCGTCGCGCGCCACGGCCACGGCCACCGACGGGACCGGCTGCTCGACCATCAAGCTCCGGATGCGCGCGCGGACGCCGTCGAACTGGTCCCGCGGTTTTTCCTGCGGCCGCACCCAAACTGCCGTGCCCAGCAGGAGAATCGCGGCGAACAGAAGCGCTACGCGCGGCCAGCTTTTGGAGAAGACCGTCGTTGCTCGTTCAACGCGATTCATGGATCTGGATCTCTGTATTAGTTGGCGGCGGCGCCGTTGGCCTGCGGCGCGGGCTGCTTCTCGGTGAACGCGGAACGCAGTATCATGGTCGCCGTGTAAATCACCACCAGGAAGACCAGCATGCGCACCTGGTTCACCTGGAGTTGCCGCACAATGTACGCGGCAATCAGCACCGCCGGGATCCCGGCCACGCTCATCACCACGGAGGTCCACGGCGCGTAGCGCCCGGCCTTGATGAAGCGGATGCCGCCCACCGGCATCAGGAACGCGCACGAGCCCATCATAATGGGGAACGCCGCCGCCGGGCTCATCCCCAGCAGGCTGACCATAATCAGACAGGGCGCGTAGAGCCCGATGCCCAGCGTCATCAGCGCGCCCAGCAGGAAGTTCCCGGCCAAGCCGATGCCCAGCCGCATTCCGCTGAGCGCCGCCCCCGTCTCGCCGGCAAACAGGTGCTCGATTTGCGCCACCGTGCCCTGCAAGGCCGGCACGTTGCTCGAGATGAACTCGGCCGCGGGCTTGTAGTTGCCCACGATTTGCAGAGCAATCACGGCGCTGGCGCCCAGCAGGCAGCAGCCCATGCCGATTTGGATTTTCCGCCGCGACCAGTGCGAGACGATGCCCGCGCCCAGCCACGCCCCGGCCACCGCCGCGGCGATCATCAACACCAGCGTCCACACGTCCACTTCGATGATGGAGATGTAGATCAGCGCCTGGGCCACGGTCTGCATCACGTAGCCTACGTTCAGCGTGCCGGGGATAATCTCGTCGGGCACCGAATTGCGGAACTTGAAAGCCGCCGTGGTGGTGGCGAAGTTGCCCACCCCCAGCGTGTCGAAGAAGCACATCACAAACGCCACCGGCGCGTGGTACCAGGTGTGCTTTTTCTCGTCCGGCACGCGGGGCATGGACTTGCGCGAGAGGCTCCACCACGCCCAGAGGAACCAAGCCGTGGTCGCTACCAGCGCCGCCAGCAGTACGGTCTTAGGGCTCATGGGCCGCCATCCTAGCGTAGAAAAGAGAAAAGGGAAAAGAGAAAGGAGGAAGGAGACAGCGTGGTCAACCCTTGCGGAGGCGCCGACAGCCAACAGTCGACAGCCTACGGCCTACAGTTGACAACTCGCGGACACGGCGCCGCCGGCTGTCAACCGTGAACTGTCGGCTATCCCTTCATCGGTGTCTATCCGTGTTCATCTGTGGCTAAAATAGGGCATGCGGGAGGCGGTGGCATCGTACCTGCGGTACTTGCGCGACGCGCGCAACGCTTCGCCGCACACGCTGCGGAACTACCAGCACGACCTCGAGCAATTCGCCGACTATCTCACGCCGCCCGGGACGAAGCCCGGGGCACGTGGCGCAACTCCCCTCGAAAAGGTGGACCACCGGCTGATCCGCGAGTACCTGGGCCACCTGCACGACCGGAACCTGACCAAAGCCTCCATCGCGCGCAAGCTCGCCGCGCTGCGCTCGTTCTTCAAGTTCTGCGTGCGGGACGGCATCCTGCGCGAAAACCCTGCGCGCCTGGTGGCCACGCCCAAACTGCCCAAGCGCGTCCCCAGCGTGCTCACCGCAGAGGAGATCAACGGCTTCCTCGATTCGCTGGCGCACGCGGAAGAGACCCCGGGCGGACCGGCGGCGCGCGGAAGCAGCGCTGTGCGCCGCCGGCGTCCCGGCGCCGGCGAAGACGAATCGCGCCTGCTGGTGCGCCGCGACCGCGCCATCCTCGAATTGCTTTACGCCTCGGGGCTGCGCGTCAGCGAGCTCACCGGCCTGGACATGGGTGACCTGGACCGCGCCGGGCAGGTGCTGCGCGTGCGGGGCAAAGGGCGCAAGGAACGCTGGGTGCCGTATGGCGGGAAGGCGGAAGCCGCGCTGGAGTCCTACTGGCCGGTGCGCGCGGAGCTCTTGCGCAAGGCCCGCGCCGCCGCCGATGCGCCCGCGGTGTTCCTGAATTACGCGGGGCGCCGGCTCACCTCGCGCTCCGTGGGCCGCATCGTGAAGAAGTACGTGCGCCTGGCCAACATCAACTGGGACCTGCACCCGCACTCGCTGCGCCACGCCTTCGCCACGCACTTGCTGGCCGACGGCGCCGACTTGCGCGCCATCCAGGAACTGCTCGGCCACAGTTCGCTCTCCACCACGCAGAAGTACACGCACGCCTCGGTGCGCCAGCTCATGGAGGTGTACGACAAGGCCCATCCCCGCGCCTGAGTGCCGCAACGTTTTCACAATGAAGAGGTTAAGTTTCTCCCGCGTGCTACCGCATCTTCAACGACCTTTAACGCCGGATTAATCCCCGCGGAAGGCAGTGGCCCTAGAATCCGACGCCTATGCCGGGCTGGGCCAAAGATCTGGCGGTAGCCATTCGCCAGCAGGAGCACGAGCGGCGGCGCGAAACCGAACGGGCGCTGGAGCGCCGCCGCCTTTTCCACCAGAACGCCCCGCCGGTGTGGCTGGAACTCACCGTCATCCTGGCCATGGACGCGCGCGAGTTCAACAACGTTTTCAAGAACGATGCGAAGAGTTGCGCGGAGTTTGAGCGCTATCCGGAGAACCCGCGCATCCCCCCGGAGCGCATCAGCATCCGGCGCAACGGCTACGTCCGCGCTGAGCTGGAGACCTGGCTGGAGATGACCCTGGAAGGGGTGCAGTACCGCATCACCCGGCGCGTTCACCACGAAGGCGTGACCACGGAAAAGCGCGGCACGCTCAACCTGATCATGGACGACTCCGGCAAAGTGACCTTGCACCACGACGGGCGCGGGTTGAATACCGAAGAAGCTTCTGAGCTTATCCTGCGGCCCATCCTCCAACCCTAGCCGAACTCCCCCAAGCGCGCCTTCTAATGGCCGCTCTGTGCCCGAGCCCCGGACAGTCCCGGGGGAAGTGGGACCGCCGGCTCTATGGGGCGGCCGGGAGAGGCGGCGCGGGCAGCAGCGGCGGGCGGCGCGTGCCGGCGGGGCGGTAGCCGCGGACTTCCACTTCCTCGAGCAGCAGGGATGGGGCCACCACCGAAGAGGCCAGGCCGCTTTGCGCCGTGCCGAAGGAGCCCAGCGCCGTGCCGATGATCTGCGGGTCGTGGTGGAAGGTATAGACGGAGTATTCGCTGCCGATGGCCGCGATGCTGCGGAAGTCGCGCAGCGTCAGCCGGCTGAGCCACGCCCCGCGCACCAGTTCTTCGCGGCCGTCTTCCACGTACACGCGGTAGGTCAGCAAGGGCAGTCGGTCGCCGGAGGAGGCGCCGCTGGCCAGCGCGGCAAAGATGTCCTGTCCGTCGCGCTGGCGCATCACGCCGAGCACGGGGTTGTCCATCTGGCGGACCAGCAGGCACCAGGCCTTGCCATCAGCGCGGCAGGCGTCGAGAAACTTCTTCTTCAGCGCCTCGGGGGCATCCCCGCCGTCGGCTTGGAGGATGAGGTTGCTGATGACCGCCTTGGGCTCGCCGAGGAACGCAGCGCGCCCGTGGCCGTTGGACTGCTGTAGGTCCGGACCCGGGCGGCGCGACATCAGGAACGCCCGCAGCAGGCCGTTCTCCACCAGCGCGACCCGTTGCCCGCGCACGCCTTCGTCGTCCACCTCGTACCCGCCGAACAGCGGCTGGCCGTGGTAGTCCCTGGCGCCGGGGTCGTCCACCAGCGAGACGTTCAACGGCAGCACCCGCTGCCCCACGCGCCCCGTCCATTCGTTGCGCCCGCCCAGCCGCTCCATCATCTGATCGAAAACCGGCATCATCGAGACCGGCGGACGCGCGCCGGAGACCGCCGCGCCCAGGGCCTGCGCCAGCAAAGCGCCCGCCGCTTTCGACTCAAAAAGCACCGGGCCGGTGTAGTCCGGGGCCGGCGGCGCGGAACGCAGGGCCACCAGTTCGTGGCTCAGCCGTTCGAGTTCGACGCGCACCGTGGCGGGCGCGGGAAGCTCCGCGGGCCGGCGCGCGTAGGCGGTGTAGATATTGTGCAGCAGCGCGCCGTCGTCGGCCTGCGTCTCCAGGCCGGCTTCGATGGCCGCGAAGGTGCGCGGGATGCGCAGTTGCGTGCCTTCGCTGGTCATCAGGTAGTAGGTGGTGTGCACCAGGTAGTAGGTGATGCGCGTGCCGCTCAGCGCCGGGAAGGCGCGAAACGCCGTGGAGGCGGCCCGAGCCTCTTCCTCCCAGTTGCGGGAAGACCAATCGGCGGCCTGCAGGGGCTGGACGAGCACCACGGGGGCCTCGCGGGAGAAGTCGTCAATGTTGGTGGGCTGGGCCAGGCTGCGCATGAAGGCGCGCTTGCGGGCGATGGCGTCGAGGGCCTGCTTATAGGCCTGGTCGGTGGAGAGCCACAGGTCCTGGCGCAAGGACTCGTAGTCGCGGTCAATGCCCACGTTGCCGGTGGAGCCGAGGAAGCCCTGGAAGCCGTCGCCGGAAACGAAGTTGGAGCTGTCCACTTTGTAGTCGCCCACGCGGACGTCCACGGCCATCGAGCGGGTGCGCGCGGAGTTGCTCGATTGCAGGGCCCCGAAGGAGGCCACGATGGTGCGGACGTCAAGGTCCAGCAGGCGGTACTCGATGTAGAAAGGCCGCTCCAGTTCGCCCAAGCGCAGGCGCTCGCGGGAGCGCTCCAGCTCGTCGCGCAGGGCGCGCAGCGTGTTATCGGAATCGCCGGGGGTGGCGCGCTGCACCTGAGCCGGCGCCGGAAATGCAAGAAGCCAGAGCGCGCAGCCAAGAACGGCTGTGCCACGGAGGATGCTCATGGCCGCGCCCCTTTCTCGTGCAGCGGGTGAGGCAAGATCGGCGGCTTGTCGGTGGAGGTTTCTTTCTTCTGCACTTCGAGGATTTCCACCAGGATGGCCGGGGCTACGGCGGAGACCGGCACGGAGCCGGACTCCGCTCCGCAGTATCCGTTGAAGACTTCCGGTGTCTCGCCGGTGGCCAGGATTTTTTCGAGCGACACCAGCGGGGTGCCGGCCACGTCCACGCCGCGCACCAGCTCGTCGGGCCGGCCGTCGGCGTACACCCGATAGACCACCAGCGGGAGCATCTGGAAGGCTTGCGGCAGCCCGCGCCCGGTAAAAGTGAAGCCGCCTTCCAGGTCGTCAATCAGCAGGCCGAAGGGTTTGCCCTTGGCCTTGATCTGCTCGATGAGCAACTGGCGGAGTTGCGCGTTGCTCACCGTCTTCTGGCTGCGGATAATCAGGTTGCCCTGCCGCGACACCGGCGCCAGGCCCACTTGCCTCCGTCCGTGCCCGTTGGAGCTGGGGAACCCGGTGAGCGGAGAGCGGGACATCAGGAAATTGCGGAGCACGCCGTTCTCCACCAGGGTGACGCGCTGCGCGGCCACGCCTTCGTCGTCGTAGGAGTAGTTGCCCAGCAGCACCGTGTTGCCGGCCCGGCCCAGCGTTGGGTCGTCATAGATGGAAATAAACTCGGGCATGATGCGGTCGCCCACCTTCCGCGCGAACGTCTGCCCTTCGTTCAGGCTCTTCTGCCGGTGCCCTTCCGCGCGGTGGCCGAACACTTCGTGGAAGAAAACCGCCGCGGCGCGTCCGCTGAGCATGGCCGGGCCGGCGAAGGGGTCCACCAGCGGAGCGGCGCGCAGGGCTTCCACTTCCTTGATGAGCTGGCGGGCCTGCGCCATCACCGCCTTGTCGTCGGGGGCGCCGGCGGGGTCGGTCCAGTCGAAGTTGTAGTACCGGTTGATGTCCATCCCGTCCGGCGACTTGGCCTGGAGGAACAGCTCGAGGCGGAAGCGCACGGCGCCGAATTGCAGGCGCGTGCCCTCGCTATTGGCTTGGTACTGGTTCTCCGCCAGCGCGTTGAACGTGACGATGGAATTGAGCACCGCCGGCGTGTCGCGGAACAGCCGGGTGATGGCGCGCACCCGCTCCTCCCAGGGCCGGCGGTCCAACTGGAATCCCGCGGTGGGCAGGAAGGCCACCTGCGGTTTCTCGCGGGAGAAGTCCGGGGCCTCGCTTTCCGCGCTTTCCACTTTCACTTCCTTGCTCGTCTGGATTTTCAGCAGGGCCTCGGCGGCGGTGCGGTACTGGTGGTCGGTCTCGAGCCACATGAAGCGCCGGAGCACGGCGGGGTCGTCGTCGGTGGGCACGATGGAGCCGGGGCTGGAGCCCTGCTCCGCGCTGCGGTCGCCCACGCGGCGCGTGTTGTCCAGTTGGTAGTCGCCCACCCGGACGCGCGTTTCCAGCCAGCGCGTGCGGCCCGCGATGCTGTGCAGCAGCGCCCCGTTCGAGCCGGAGACCTCCGCGCGCTGCTGGTCGGTCACCGTGTACCCGATGTAGTAGGCCGGAGGCTTCTGCTGGCCCAGCACGGAGAGCGACCGCTCCAGCTCCTGCTCCATGGCCGAGATCAGGGGAGACTTGGGCGCGTCCGCCGCCTTTCGTTGCGCTCCCGCAGGGACGCCCGCCGCCAGGATCAGTGCCAGGCACGTCAGTGTTCGTCTCATGATGAAGACCGCTTCCTTTCACTGGGCAGGGTCGCTGCCACGGTTGCCCGGATGGGCCAGGCCGGGCGCGGCCCGCAAGCCCCTACCCGGCCGTCATGGCCGGCAGTGTGTTGCGCAGCCACTCACGCTCCGCTTCATTCAGTTCGCCGCCGATGCGTCTGGCCGCCCGGTCGCTGCGCACCAGGACCTCCTGGCGCGGGGCTGCGGCGCGCCCGCCCGCCGTTATGCCGCCAACCCTCACGGTGCTGCCGCCGCTCAACCGCGTGGGATCGCGCAAGGTGATCTCCTCGACCTCCCTCTTTTCGATGCGCCGCGGCAGCCAGTGGCGGCCCAGGGCCTCGGAGCTGAATACCAGCGCGCCGCTTTCCTCGCGAATCACGTCCCGCGCGAACATCACAAACGCCCCCAGGGCCATGATGCCCAGCCCGGCGGCGGCGAAGACCGGGACAACCACCCAGGCTGCGCCCGGCGGATTCTCCTTCACCGGCATGCCACTGACCTTGGCCCAGAAGAAAAGCGCGGCCCCCAGGAAGAAGACAAAACCGAACAGGCCGTCAGCTCGTAACGCCAGAAGGCCGCGCCCACTCCGGCCGCTGCGAAGACCAGACCGGCCACCAGGCCGACCCAGCGGCCCGCCGCGTCTCCCGCCCTGGCCCAGAAAAGCCACGCGAAGCCCGCGCCCAGCGCGGCAAACAACAGGCCCAACCCAGGCCGGTGGGCGAAGTGCATCTCGCTCGCATTCTCCCGGACCAGGTGGACTTCGGCCATCGGCAAAGCTCGCTGTGAGCCTTCTAGTCTATGCCAGCCGCGAGCAATTCCCAAACGCGCACCCGGTTGGACGCGCCGCCGGAGCGGTTGGACGCGCCGCCGGAGCGGTTGGACGCGCCGCCGGAGCGGAGGCGTTCCTTGGCAGCTTGTTGAAAAACGCTCTTGACTGTCATCCCGAGCGAAGCGAGGGATCTGCATCTTGCAGGAAATCCCAGGAAATGCAGATTCCGCGCCGCCTGCGGCGGCTCGGAATGACAGGCTTCGGGGTTTTTCAACAAGCTGCTAGCCAGATCAGAGGGGGCCGGGATCGATGGCGTCCCGGCGCTACGACTTGGGCTTGGCGAAGAGCGCGGGGTCCAGCGCGGGGTTCAGTCTCAACTCCCGCACTTTCTGCTCGGAGAACTTCGCGCCGTTGCGCAGGGTCAGCCAGTGGAAGGGGAACTGCACCCCGTCCACGGCGCGGAAGTCGCTCCACACCTGCACGGTGTCGAACTCGCCCTGAAGCGTGCGGGCCACATACGCAGCGCCCACCAGCAGGCGCGTTTCACGGTCGAAGAACAAAGTCACTTTGCCCGAAGCGGCGTTCCAGTCCACCCCCAGGGCCTTCTTGCCCTGGAAGTCCTTCTCGCCCGCGAACGCGGCTTCGATTTGGCCCGCGGCCGCCTGCCGGAAGACACCCCAGCCGCCAACCAGGTCAATGCCGCGCTGCGCTTCACTGTTCTGCGTGGCCGGCAGGTCCATGGCGCCCTGCGGGCTCGAAAGCCAGCCCACCTTGCCGTCGTAGCCCTGTTGCATGAGGCCGAAGGGCAGCACCAGTTCCATCCACAGCTTGTCGGGCAGGGCGGATTGGAACTTGACGTCCACCAGCACCGGGCCCTGCGGCGACTGGAACTCACCCTGGGCGGTGAACGCCACCGTCTGGATGCGCGCTACGGCTGCGGCGCCGCCGGCGGCTTGCATGGCCGCGGCGATGATCTCCCGCGCGTGCGCGGAAGCTTCGGGCGAAGCCGCGGCGGCCGCCGCCTTCTTCTTCCGCAGGTCGGGGGAGAGCAGATCAACCTGGTCGAAAGAGATTTCTTCCCAGGCCGCGTCGGGGAATTCCTTCTTCAGAGCTTCGCGGAAGGCAGCTACGTTGCCGGCGACGACGATGTCGAGCGTTTCGCGGGTGGCGAAGTATTTGCCCATGGCGCGCACTTCGGCCGGTCCAACGGCGCGGATCTTCTGCGTGTAGGTGTCGTTGTAATCAGCGGGCAGGTTGAACTCCGCCACGGTCAGCACCCGGCCGGCCACCTGGCCGGGCGTTTCCGACTGAATGGGGAAGACGCCCGCAAGGTAGTCGCGCGCGAAGTCCAGTTCCTCAGGGGTGACCGCGCCGGTGGACATCTGCTGGATGAGGTTGACCACCAGGCGCGTGGCCTCCACGGTGGCTTCCGTCCGCGTGAAAGTAGAGGCGGAGAAGCTCCCGCCCAGCTTGTTGCTCTCGAAGCCGGAGTAGGCCCCGTAGGTCAGGCCCTTTTTCTGGCGCACTTCGGTGCTCAAGCGGCTGTTGAAGCCGCCACCGAAGACGCGGTTGGCCACCAGCAGCGCGATGTAGTCCGGGTGATTGCGGGTGATGCCGGGGCGACCCACGCGGATCTGGGTTTGCACGGCGTCGGGTTTGTCAATCAGGAAGATGCGCTGGCCGGGCGTCGCGCCCGGCGAGGGCGGGAAAGTCCCGGAGGCCCGTCCCGCGGAGCGCCAATCGCCGAAGTACTTCTCGGCGGCGCCGAAGGCGGCTTCCGGCGCGATGTCGCCGGCGAAGGCCAGCAGCGCTTCGCCGGGGAGGTAACGCGCCTCGCGGAACGCGGCCAGGTCGGCGCTGGTGAGGGAACGAACCGAGTCCGGCGTTCCCGTGCCGGGCAGCCCGTAGGGATGGCCGCGGAAAACGACGCGGTCGAAAACCGCGGTGGCCAGGTAGTCGGCGTCGGCGTACTGCACCTGCAAACTGGAGAGCAGTTGCTGGCGGCGCCGGTCGAGCTCTTCGGCGGCGAAGGCGGGGCGCAGGACCACGTCGGCGAGCAGGTCGAGCCCGGTGGCCAGGTCTTTCTTGACCACGGTGACGGTGACCGAGGTGCTGTCGTTGCCGGCGCCGGCCGAGAGCGTGCCGCCAACAAAGTCAATGGCTTCCGCGATTTGCTGCGCGCTGCGCGTCCGGGTGCCTTGGGTGAGCATGTCCGCGGTCATGGCGGCCACGCCCGGCTTGCCCGCCGGGTCGTTCACGCTGCCCGCGCCGGTGAGCACCAGGCGCGCGGTCACCGCGGGCTGCTCGCTGTTCGATACCACGAAGACCCGCAAGCCGTTGGCCAGCGTGCGCGTGGCGGCCTGGGGGAACGTAAACGGCTTCGCCGCGGCCGGGCCGGGCATCTGGTCGGACACTCTGGCAGCTTCGCCCTGTGGCGTGGCGGGGGCCGCGCACGCCAGCACGGCCAGAGTGAGTGCGGCGAATCGGTGTCGGCTCATCATATTTTCCTCAGTCGTTTTTCCGAAGGAGCATAGGGGCGCGGCAAGCAGCGCCCTACTTGGATTCTCTTGGCGGCTCGATCACCAGCACGGTGCGCTGCGCCGGGACGAAATACTTGCGGGCCACCCGCTGGATGTCCGCGGCGGTCACCGCCAGGTAACGGTCCAGCTCCAGGTTGATCAGCGCCGGGTCGCCGCACAGCACCGCGCGTCCGCCCAGCGCGTCGGCTTTCTGCTGGACGGTCTGGCGGCTCAGGATGAGCTGCGAAATCACCTGGTTCTTGGCCTTCTCGAGTTCCTGCTTGCTCACCGGCGTGGTCTTCATTCTCTCGAGCTGGGCGTCAATGGCCTTCTCGCCCTCGCCGGCGGACTTGCCGGGGTTCATGATGGCGAAGGCCCAGAAGAGATTGGGGTGCTCGGTGAAGTTACCGAAGCCGGCGGTCTGCGCGGCGATCTGGTCTTCGTAAACGAGCTGGCGGTAGAGCCGGCTGCTTTCGCCGGTGGACAGGATGTTGGAAGCCAGGTTGAGCGCGTAGGAATCCGGCGTGCACACGGCGGGAACGCGGTAGCCGGCGATCACGCCGGGGAGCGGTGAATTATTGCCGTACCACTTGGTCAGGCGCTTCTCGGCGGATTGCGGCGGCTCCTTCACCGTGACGCGCGGCGCCGGCTGCGCGGGCCTGGGGATGCCGCCGAAGAACTTCCGGGTCCAGGCCACCGCTTGCGCCGGAGCGAAGTCACCCACAATGACCAGCGTGGCGTTGTCCGGACGGTAGTAGGTGCGGTGGAACTCGATGACGTCTTCGATCCTGGCGTTGTCCAGGTCCGCCATGCTGCCGATGGTGGTGTGCTTGTAGGGGTGGACGTCGAAGGCCGCGTCGTACAGGTCTTCGATCACCTTGCCGTAGGGAGGATTGTCCACGCCGGTGCGCCGCTCCTCCTTTACCACTTCGCGCTCCGACTTGAAGTTGCCTTCATCAATTTTGAGCCCGCCCATGCGGTCGGCTTCCAGCCACAGCATGCGCTCCAGGTAGCTCGAGGGGAAGGTCTGCCAGTACACGGTGACGTCGTCGTTGGTGTAGGCGTTGTCGAAGCCCCCGGCGGCCTCGACGACTCGCGAGTGGGTCTCCGGCGGCACGTGGGTCGAGCCTTTGAACATCATGTGCTCGAACAGGTGGGCGAAGCCGGTGCGGCCGGGGCGCTCGTCCTTCGAGCCCACGTGGTACCACACCTGGAGGTTCACCACCGGCGCGGAGTGGTCTTCCACCATCAGGATGCGCAGGCCATTGGCCAGCGCCGCGCGTTGCACCACCACCTGCGGCGGGCGCACCAGGGCCGAGGCGGCTGCCGCCTTGCGCGACCGCGTCTTGGCCGGCCCCGTCGCCTGAGCCCCCGCAAGCCCGGCGGCGATAACGATCAAGGATAGAGAGGCAAGGATGCGCATTGGTCTCATAAGACTCCCCGAGGCATCGTAGAGGCAGAGCGCCGGGCAGTCAAATTACTTCCGCCGGATAATGCCGGGGCGGTTCGCGCAGGTCGTTTCTGCCCATTCAGCCGCGTACAGCGGACGGCCTGGCGATTGCCGCTCATGGGGCGCCCGGCGCGCCCTTGCGCCCGGGCGCTACTCTTGCTTTGACGCGCCGCGCGCGGGTAAGATGGCCGCCGCTTTCTCTGCAATCGGCGCAGGCGCGCAGCCAGGAGTGGCTGCCCCACGGAGGTTTCCTCATGGCCAGCAAGCTGAAGTCCACGGCGGTGAAGATTGGCAAGGCGCTGGGCAAAGCGCATGGCAAGGCCATCAAGACCAGGAAGGCAGTGGCCAAGAGGGCCAAGGCTGTTGGTAAGGAACTGAAAGAGAGCAAGAAGCACCTGGTGCGCGCCTACGAGGAAGCCAAGGGCTAGCTGGGTTTCGCCCGGGGGACCCGTCGCGCACCTGGGCCAAGTTTCGGCTCCGCGGCGTTTTCTTTTCTTGCGCCCCAGCCGCGGCTGCCATCATCTAATCCGAGGCCGGGCGCTCTCGCCCCATAGCGGACCCCAGGAGGAGCTTTGCTAAGACCACCCAGCCGGTACTTGGCGGCAGCCGCAATGGCCCTGGCGCTGGGCGCCGCGGGGCTTCGCGCCCAGGTCCCGGCCCGCGGGCAATTGCCGGCCCTGCCGAAGGGCGCCCCGAAGGTCGGCGACATGGCGCCGGACTTCGCCCTGCCGGACACGCAGAACAAGACCGTGAAGCTCTCCGAGTTGCTGGCCGGTCCCGCGCCGGGCATGGCCGCCCGCAAGGGCACGTGGGTGCTGCTGGTCTTCTACCGCGGCTACTGGTGACCCTTCTGCAACTCCGAGTTGCGGAGCATCCAGCAAAAAAACGCGGAGATCACCGAGCGCGGCGTGAGAGTGGTGGCCATCAGCGTGGACCCGGTGGAAACCACGCGCGCGCACATCGAGAAACAGGGCTTCACCTACACCTTCTTGAGCGACGTCCCCATGGAGGTCATTAAGAAGTACGACCTGCTGCACGCCGCCGGTTTCAAGGGCAACGATATCGCGCGGCCCGCTGAATTCCTTGTGGATCCCACCGGCAAGGTCCGTTGGGCCAACCTCACCGAGAACTACCGCGTCCGCGCCAAAGGCGAGGAGATTCTCAAGGTGCTGGATGAACTCGGTGTGAAGGCGTCTGCGGATGAAACGGTAACCGTTGAACGTTAGACGATGAAGGTCAAGGCAGACGTTAGAAGGCGTAAGGCAGAAGAGAGAAGGGCTGTTTGCTGTCGGCTGTCAGCCATCCGCAGTCAATCCCCTGATCGCACAATCCTTTCCTTGTCTCAGACCTGGGAAACTTTGAGCACGGCCAGGGTGATGTCGTCCTGTTGGGGCTCGCCCGCGGCGAAGTCATCCACGGCCTCGAAGATGCGCTCGAGCATCATCTCCGGGGTTTCGCGGGCGTTGGCGCAGCACACGGAGAGCAAACGCTGTTCGCCGAAGTCGTCGCCTTTGCGGTTGCGCGCGTCCGTGACCCCGTCGGAGGAGAAGAGCACCGCGTCTCCGGGGTTCAGCCGCGCGGTATAGCCATCGTACGAAGCGCCCTCGAACAGCCCCGAGGGCAGCCCGCCCGCGCCCAGCTCGCGGCAACCCTTGCGGTCCATGTGGATGGGCCTGGGCAGGCCGGCGTTCGCGAAGCACAGCTCGCTGGTGGCCGGGCAAAAGGTGCCGTACTGCACCGAGCAGTAGCGCCCCGGGACGATCCTCATGCGCAGACGGCGGTTCAGCGCCTGCAACACGGCGGGCGGCGATGTGCCCGTCTTGTGCATTCCGCGCAGCGAACCCACCACCAGCGCCGCGTACATGGCCGCGGGCAGGCCTTTGCCCACCACGTCGCCCAGGTAGAACGCTATGGAGTGGTCGTCCAGCGGGAAGAAATCGAGGAAGTCGCCGCCCACTTCCGCCGCCGGCCGGAACTTGGAGGCGAATTCCACGCGTCCCGCTCGCAGCGGATCCCGCGGCATCATGGCCAGTTGGATGGCCCGCGCCTCATCAATCTCCGCGACGCGGATGCGTTCCTGCGATTCCGGCTGCAATTTCACGGACATGGACCAGGCCCCGCCCCCACAGGCGGCTTTGCGGCACTATAACAGAAAGCCGGGCCGTTGCATCCGGCTGTGCCGCGTCGGTACAGGCGCGAACTCAGAAACCCTTGAACTCAGAACGCAGAACCCTAGGACCGGCCCGGCGAAGGTAGCTGCCGCCTGGCAGCCCTCGGCTAACAGCCATCTGTGAAATTCCTCAGTTCTGAGTTCCCTGTCCTGAGTTCTGCGTTCTGAGTTCATAGCGCTGGTTCCTGTCCTGCGCTGTGGCTTGCGCTGCGGCGGGCGGCGGCGAGACAATCAAAGGATGCGTGGCGCGCTCGGTTTCCTCGTCGTGGCCCTGCTGGTGATTGCCGCCCTGTGGTACGGCTACCTCCGGCCGCAGGGCGATGACGGCGGCGCCAGCCCGGGACAAGCCGTCCTGCTCACCGGCGTGCGCAACGACTTGACCAACATTGTCCGCGCCGAGCGCGCCTTCCTGATCCAGAACGGGGTTTACGGCACACTCGAACAACTGATCCAAAGCGGCGAGCTGATGATGGAGAAGCCCAGACGCGGCATCTACCTCTATTCCATTGAGGTGGACGGGCGCAGCTTCCGCGCCACGGCCCGGCCAGAAGGGGAAGGCGCCGCAGGCTGGCCGGTGATTCACGTCAACGAGAATATGCAGTTCACCGAAGAAAGATAATGTTGCGCCGGGACGGGCTTGGTCCCGGCAGGTCTTCCCGAGGCGTTCCATGAAACGAATTACCTTGCTCTTAACAGTTCTGCTCCTGGCCGGGTCCGCCGCGGCCCAATCACCCGCTGCCGGCAACGACTACTCGCACATCTCCAACTTCCTCCGCGTGAACGACCAGATTTGCACCGGCGGCCAGCCCACGCTCGAGGACTTGGCCAGGATGAAGGCTGAAGGCATCCGCGCCATCGTCAACCTGCGACGCGCCAGCGAGTACAACTTCGCGGAAGAAGCGGCCAAAGCGCGCGAGTTGGGCTTGCGCTACATCCACATCCCGGTGGACGGCACGAACCCGCAGGATTCGCAGGCCGCCGAGTTCGTCCGCGCCACTAGCGACCCGGAGAACCGGCCCGCCTTCATCCACTGCGCCGCCGCCAACCGCGTGGGCGCCTTCTGGATGATCCGGCGGATGGTGGTGGATAAGTGGTCCCTCGAAGAGGCCGAGGCTGAGGCCAAAAAGATCGGGCTGCGCTCACCGGCGCTGCGCGAGTTCGCCGTGGGCTACGTGGCGCGGCAGCAGAGCGACGCGGCGCTGGCGTCCATCCGCAACTTCCTGCGCATCAACACCGACTTCTGCACCGGCGGGCAGCCGCGCCCGGAGCATCTCGAGAAGCTCAAGGCCGCGGGCGTGCGCGCCATCATCAATCTGCGCACTCCCGGCGAGCACCGCGCCGATGAGGAAGAGGCCCTGGCGAGACAACTCGGGCTGCGGTATATCAACATCCCGGTGGTCTTCACCGCGCCGCGCGACGAGCAAGTGGACGATTTCCTGCGCGTCACCGACGAACCCGCCAACCGCCCCGCCTTTATCCATTGCACCGCGGCCATCCGCGTGGGCGGCTTCTGGATGATCCGCCGCGTCCTGCGCGACGGATGGACGCTCGAAGCCGCCGAAGCCGAAGCCGCCCAAGTCGGCTTGCGCCAGAGCCCGCACTTCCTCGAGTTCGCCCGGGCCTACATCGCAAGAAACAAGAAGTAGAAGAGTGAAAGAGCGGGGGGGCAAAGAGCCCGGCCCGGCGTGCTGCCGGCGAAGGCCCCGCGCTCCTTCGCGCCGCCCTCTGTTCATCCCACCGGCTTCCCCGTCGGCGAAGGGCCGCCTGCGCGGGTGCTACAATCCCGGTGCAACCGCGCGGCGCGCTCCGCGAATCCAACGGGGGCAGCCTAAGGGGACCATTGCTTCGGAGATTTTCCATCCCGGCTTTGTTCTGCGTCCTGGTTGTGCTGGCCGGCCTGGCGCCGGACGGCGGGCCGCGCAGCCGTGTGCAGGCCCAGGCCGGCCAGCCCCTGACCCCCGGCGAAGTGCGCGCGCTACTGGACCGCGTGATCGCCAGCCAGCACCGCAACGACCAGGCCCTGGCGGAGTTTGAGCGGCTCGAGCGCCGCGTAACCCGCAAGAAGGAAGACTCCGCCCCGCAGGAAGACAAGACCTACCGCGTGGTGCCCACCGGGACCGGCACGCTGAAGCTGGTGGTGCAAGAAGACGGCCTGCCCGTCAGCCCGGAGTTTTACCGCAAGCAGCTCCGCGACCTGGAACAGGCCCTGGTGTGGGCCCTGCACCCCCGCGAGACGCGCCAGAAACAGCGCGTCCAGAAGTGGGAGCGCCGCGTGAGAGAACGGCGGGAAACGGTGGACGCGGCCCGCGACGGCTTCCTCTTCACCTGGGCCGGCCGCGAAGTGCTCGACGGCCGCTCCCTGGTCATGTTGCGCGCCGAGCCCAACCCCGCCTTCCGCTCCGCTTCGCGCAGCACCGACCTTTTTCGTCACGCCCGCGGCCTCCTCTGGGTGGACCCGGAGTCCGCGCAATTGGTGCGTCTCGAAGCCGATCTGGCCAGCGACTTCTCCATCGGCGCCGGCGTGCTGGGCAAGGTTTATCGCGGCGGCCGCTTCGTCATCGAGCAGCGCGAGGCCGCCCCCGGCGTCTGGCTGCCCGCGCGCATCCAGTACGACTTCCGCGGGCGCAAGTTCGTCTTCGGTTTCGAGCTGCACGAAGTCACCGAGGCCAGCCAGTACAAACGCATCGGCCCTCCACAGGAGGCGCTGGCCGCCGTCCGCGCCGAACTGCGCGCCGCGAACGGCGCGCCTTCGTCGAACTAGCCCGGCAGGCCAGGCGGCCGTTCGGACCGAACATTACTATGGGCGGGACTGACCAACGCCAGACCGAAGAGCCACCCGCCGGGCTATGCAGCCACTGCGCCCTGGCCCGCCGGGTGCAATCCGCGCGGCAATCCGGTTTCTACCTCTGCACGAAATCCGCCTCGGATCCCGCCTTCCCGAAATTCCCCCGCCTTCCGGTGATGCATTGCCGCGGATACGAGCAGCTCCCGGTCCATTCGTAACTCGCCTGTGCCCGCAGGAATTGAAGGCTCGCGAGTCCCCGGCTACTCGGTTTTGCGCAGCACGTCCTGCGGGTCGTACTGGACCACGCTGCGGCCGGGGACTCCCGCGGGCAGCAGGCGCAGGGTGTAGCCGAAGGGGCGCGGGGGGTCGGCGTCGAAGGGGCCGTCCAGGCGGTAGTAGCAGTCTTCGAAGCGCACGGTGCGCCCCGCGGTCCAATCGGGCTTGGGGCGGCAGGAGGTGATGCGCAGGAAGACGCCGTCCTTATTGATGTCGCGGTGAACGTGGTCCGGCGCCAGGGGCAGCGACTGCACGCGCAGGCCGTCGCGCAGCGCGCCCAGGGCAATCGAACCCAGCCCCGGCTCGTTTGGCTTGAGCGCTTCGTTGGGATCGAAGTCCACCACGCCACGATAAGCTTCCCCGGCAGGCACGCGCTTCAGGTAGAACGTATGCGGGCGCACCGGTCCGCCCCGCGCCTTTTGCGCCGCGTCCGGATCCGTGGAGTCGCCCGTCACTTGGAAATAGTTCCCGCCGATGCGCACCGTGAGCGGGTACTTCCAGGTGGGCTTCGGGCGGCACGATTCCACCTTCGCGTCCCACTTCTCTTTGCCTTCGGGCGCTACGGTGAGTTTGTCCGGAATGAGCGGCACGGCCTTCTCGTAAGACCTCTTCTTTTGCGTGCGCGCGGCCCATTCGATCACGCCCAGCAGGCCGGTGCCGCGCGCTTCCTCCGCGGAAACCGCGGCGAAAAACCGGAACACGCCCTCCACCGAGCAGTAACTCAGCAGCCACGTCAACGGATGCAGGAACATCGTCATGAGCCCGCCCAGGCCCATGGCGTAGGCCGCTTCGATGTTGGTCAGGCCCTTCAAGTCCTGCTGGCGGCCCAGCGCTTCCACGGCCACCGCGGTCTGCTCGTTCACCAGTTCCTGGATGCGCGCCAGGTACCAGGCGATCAGCAGCAACATGCCGCCGGCGGTTTCAAGGAAGCCGGAGATGGTGGCGGCGCGGAGCCAGTCCACTTCGAGGTGGCCGAAGAGATGCTCGCGCCAGCGTTGCGGCAGGAGCACCAGGACCGGGCCCAGGATGTAAGTCAACATTGGAGCCTGCGCGCAATATACCCTGAAAACGGGATGGAATGTAGGGGCTAGTCTTTAGACCGGCCCGTGAACGCCCTCACGGCAAGGACTACAGAGTGGATCGTGGTTGCGGTTAAGGTGACTGGGAGGCCGCCGTGCGCTGCTGCCCCTGGGAAGAGTAGTCATCCGGACATCGAAACTCCGGCCTGCCGCGCTTTGATACTTTCCAAACGCGCGCCGCGCAGGGTCAACGCGCCCCCAAAGGCGTTGACATGCGATGCACATGCAACTATCGGCGTGATCCGTCATCCCCACTATCCTTTGCTGAACCGCATTTGGAATTTGCGGCACAACATGACAGCGTACGACGCCGCGTATGTGGCCTTGGCGGAGACGCTGCAGGCGCCCCTTCTAACCCGCGATGCAAAACTGGCCCCCGCCGCCGGCCATGGTGCGCGCGTCGAGCTCGTCTAGCTCCTTCGACCGCATCCGCCGCCGTTGGGGTCCCTGAATGGACGGCCCTTGGCTCTACCCTTGAGCAACGACTCCGGTGTATAAATGTCGGTCTGGACGAGTGCCGTTGACGCGCATCTGGCGCCCGGCGCATTTTTCTGCCGGCGTGCCTCCCGCGGCGGCGCCCCTTAAGGAGAGACGAACGATGTCGCTGCGAATTAACGACGAAGCCCCCAATTTCACGGCCGAAACCTCGCAAGGGCCCATCGAGTTCCACAAGTGGATCGGCGATGGCTGGGCCATCCTGTTTTCGCATCCCAAGGACTTCACGCCGGTGTGCACCACCGAACTCGGCTACATGGCCGGGCTCCAGCCCGAGTTTCAGAAGCGCAACTGCAAGATCATCGGACTGAGTGTGGACCCGGTGTCCAGCCACAGCAAGTGGGCCGCGGACATCGAGGAAACCCAGGGCCATAAGGTGAACTACCCGATGATCGGGGATCCCGAGCTCAAGGTGGCCAAGTTGTACGATATGCTGCCGGCGGAGGCCGGAGACACCTGCGAGGGCCGCACCGCCGCCAACAACGCCACCGTGCGCACCGTCTTCATCGTCGGCCCGGACAAGAAGATCAAGCTCATGCTCAGCTATCCCATGAGCACCGGCCGCAACTTCGACGAAGTGCTCCGCGTGCTCGACTCCATGCAGCTCACCGCCAAGCACAAAGTGGCCACGCCGGTAAACTGGCAGAACGGGCAGGACGTGATCATCCTGCCCGCCGTTTCCGACGACGAGGCCAAGCAGAAGTTCCCCAACGGGTGGAAGGCCCCCAAACCCTACTTGCGGATCGTGCCCCAACCCAAGTAAGCCCGCCTAGCCGGCGGCCCCGGGAAGAAAAATGGAAAAGAGAAAGAGGGTTACGCCGTTCATCCTGCCCCCTGCTCTTTTCCATCTCGTTTTTTCGGCGCTGGCCCTGGCCGCTTGCCTCCATGCGCAGGGCGACGAGGAACGCTACCGCGCGCTGCGCGAGGCCATGGTGCGCGAGCAGATCGCCGCCGTGCGCTGGAGCGACGCCCCGCCGGTGCGCGACGCCCGCGTGCTGGAAGCCATGCGCGCGGTGCCGCGCCACAAGTTCGTGCCGCCGCACCTGGCAGAGCACGCCTACAACGACCACCCGCTGCCCATCGGCCACGGCCAGACCATCTCCCAGCCCTACATGGTGGCCATCATGACCGAGCTGGCTCGGCCCAAGAAAGAACACCGCGCGCTCGAAATCGGCGCCGGCTCGGGCTACCAGGCCGCTGTGCTCTCCGGCCTGGTGGCCGAGGTGTACACCATCGAAATCGTCGAGCCGCTGGGCATCGAGGCGCGGCAGCGCCTGCGCGCGCTGGGTTACAAGAACGTCGAGGTGCGCATCGGCGACGGTTACGCCGGCTGGACGGAGAAAGCGCCCTTCGACCTGATCCTGGTCACCGCGGGCGCGCCCCACATCCCGGAGCCGCTGGTTGCGCAGCTCAAGCCCGGCGGGCGCATGGTGATTCCCGTGGGTCCCGAGTGGCAGACGCAGATCCTCAAGGTGCTGACCAAAGACGCCAAAGGCAAAGTGGCGGTCGAGGACGTGATGCCCGTGCGCTTCGTCCCGCTCACGCGCCAAGCCGCCGAGCAGTGAGTCCTGCTGCGTTGCGCGAGCGGTTCTTCAAACGTCCTCCAGTTGGTCTTCCTCCATCCCGAAGTAGTGGCCGAACTCGTGCAGCACCGTCAGCCGCACCTCTTCGCGCACTTCGTCGTCGGTATCGCAGACCGCTTCGATGTTTCTTTGGTACAGCACCACGCGGGCGGGGCCCGCTTCCGGCTGGAAAAAGCTGCGCTCCGTTTCCATCACCCCGTCGAAAATGCCCATCAGCAGGTCCTGGTCTTCCGCGAAACTCTCCGGAGGCCCTTGCTCGGCCGGGTAGTCTTCCACCACCACGGCCACGTTGTGGATGCGCTCCCGGAAGCGCTGGGGCAAGGAATCCAGCGCTTCCGCCACCAGTTTGCGGAATCGTTCGCGGGTCATAAAGGAAGGGGCGGGTTACCGCACGCCCGTACCCGCGCGGCGGTACCAGGCCAGCGCGGCGATGCCCCATTGGCCGTCGCGGCGCACCAGCGTGTACCAGGCGCGGCCCCGGCGTATTTCTTTCCCGTTGTGGAACAGGCGCCAGGTGGCCGCGTAGCTGGCAGCGTCGCCTTCCACGTCTATGGAGATGTCTTCGAACGTCTCGTGTTGCGACTCCAGTTTCTTTGCTTCTTCGGTGATGCTGGCGGCCAGTTCGTCGGCCTTGTAGGAGATCACTTTGCCGTCGTCCGCCGTGCGTACGATGGAGGCCCCGGGCAGGAACAATTTAACCCAGCCGTCCATACCCTTGGCCGCGTGCAGGCGCAGGTACTCGTCCATGAACGAGCGGATTTGCTCCACCGACTCGCGCGGGCCTTTGGTCATGCGCGGGGAATCCTGCTTCCATGCGGGCCTGGCCTGGGTGTGAGCCGGCTGTTGAAACGCGGCGGCGAGAAAGCACGTCGCACAAGCCGCCAGCAGTACGGGGTGCGTGAGGAAGTTTCTGTTCATCGCTCCTCCGGAGTGACGGGAACTGTAGCGCAAAACGGCGGGGAGCGAGCAACAAAAAAAGACCCCGGCAGCGGGCGGCGGCCTTTTTTCCATTTGCAATTGACGGCCCGGAGGCATAGGATGCGGCCTCTTCGCTGAGGGCTCCGGTGGCTGGTCCTGGTTCCAAAAAATACAGAACCCTGCGGCCCCGTTTCCATCGGGGCGCCCGGGGTAAAGGTGGATGCGATGACGTGTTGCGCTTGGTGTGAGCAGTATCCGCGAACGATGTGGCTCGTAGCGTTGCTGGCCGTAGCTGGATTGGCGTGGGCTTCGGCCCCTGGTTTCGATTCGGTGTACGCGCAGTCGGCCGCCGCCGCCCCCAGCCAGGAGAAAGAGCGGGGAGCGAGCAAGGCCTCCAAAGCCACCAAGGCCACGGCGCCCGCGCCGGCGCAAGCTCCCGCCCAGCCGGACTATGGCGCGATCCTGAGCGGGCTGCGCTTCCGCTCCATCGGTCCCGCGGTGATGGGCGGGCGCGTGGACGACTTCGCCGTGGTGGAGAGCGACCCCAGCATCGTGTACGTGGCTACGGCTTCGGGCGGCGTGCTGAGGACCACCAACGCCGGCACCACCTGGACACCCATTTTTGACGACCAGGAAGTCTCCACCATTGGCGACATCACCGTGGCCCCGTCCGACCCGTCAATCGTCTGGGTGGGCACGGGCGAGCCCAACAACCGCCAAAGCTCCTCGTGGGGCAACGGCGTGTACAAATCCACCGACGCGGGCAAGACCTGGCAGCACATGGGCCTGCGTGCCACCGAGACCATCGGCCGCATCGTCATCCACCCTACCAATCCCAACGTGGTCTATGTGGCGGCCATCGGCAAGCTGTGGGGGTCCTCCAGGGAGCGCGGCGTCTTCAAGACTACCGACGGTGGCAAGACGTGGACCAACGTGCTCTTCATCAATGAAGACACCGGCGTGATTGACATCGCCATGGACCACCAGAGCCCGGACACGCTGCTGGCCGGCGCCTACCAGCGCCGCCGCACCGTCTTCGGCTTCAACGGCAGCGGGCCGCATGGCGGCATCCATAAGACCACCGACGGCGGCGCCACCTGGAAGCGCATTATTGCCGGACTCCCGTGGGATCCGAATTTCAACCCCGCGCAGCGCGGGCCCGGCGCCCAGGTCGATCCCAATATCGCCGCGCTGGCCGCTGCTTTCGGGTTCCAGATGACTCCCCCCACGCCGCCCGCTCCGCAGGCGGATGCCCCCGGCACGCCCCAGGAGATCGGCCGCATCGGGCTGAACTTCTACCGCGGCAACACCAACATCGTTTACGCCCTGGTGGAGCACCGCAACGGCGGCACCTTCCGCAGCGAAGACAAGGGCGAAACCTGGGTGCGCATGAGCGACGTCAACCCGCGCGCCATGTACTACTCCAAGATCCATATTGACCCCAACAACGACCAGCGCCTCTGGGTGCTGGGCGCCCAGATGTTCAACTCCGAGGACGGCGGCCGCTCTTTCGTGCAGAACCGCGTGCAGCGCATCCACGGCGATTATCACGCCCTGTGGATCAACCCGAAGAACTCCGACCACGTGCTGGCCGGCTCCGACGGCGGCATCCACTGGAGCTGGGACGGCGGCCGCACCTGGGACGCGGTGATGACCTTCCCGCTCGGCCAGTTCTACGAGATCGGCGTGGACATGCAGAAACCGTACTACGTCTGCGGCGGCTTGCAGGACAACAACACCTGGTGCGGCCCCAGCCAGACCATGGACACCGCCGGCATCCGCAATGCGGACTGGTTCACCATCGGCGGCGGCGACGGCTTCTACGCCCAGATGGACCCCACCGACCCCAACATCGTGTACGCCGAATCGCAGGACGGCAACGTGCTCCGCCGCGATTTGCGCACCCATGAGTCCAAGAGCATCCGCCCGCAGGAAGGCGACGGCGAGGCGCGCTTCCGCTTCCAGTGGAACTCTCCCATCGTCATTTCCGCGCACAACCCCGCCACCATCTATTACGGCGGCAACTTTCTCTTCAAGTCCACCGACCGCGGCGACAACTGGACCAAGATCAGCCCCGACCTCACCACCGGCCAGGAGCGCGACCAGCTCCCCATCATGGGCAAAGTGCCCGACCGCAATACCCTCTCCCGCCACGACGGCGTTCAGCAGTGGCCCGCTTCCACCGGCGTCTCCGAGTCCGCGCTCAACGCCAGCCTCCTGTGGGTGGGCACCGACGACGGCAACTTGCACGTCACCCGCGATGGAGGCAAGAACTGGAAGAACGTCGCCGGCAAAGTCCCCGGCGTGCCCAAGGGCACGTACGTCAGCCGGGTCATCGCCTCGCGCCACGCCGAAGGCACGGCCTACGTCACCTTCGACGGCCACCGCCTGGACGACTTCGGTATCTACGTCTTCACCACCACCGACTTCGGCGAGACCTGGAAGGCCATCCGCAACGGCATCCCGGATAACCGCGGCGTCGTCAACGTCATCCGCGAGCACCACAAAAACCCCGACCTGCTCTTGGTCGGCACCGAGTACGGCGCCTACGTTTCCTTCGACCGCGGCGCCAATTGGTCCCGCATCAAGAACGGCCTGCCCACTGTGCCCGTGGACGACATCGTCATCCACCCCCGCGATAACGACCTGGTTCTGGGCACGCACGGCCGTTCCATCTGGATCCTCGACGACATCAATTCGCTCCAGGGCTTGAACGACAAAGTCGCCGAGTCCGAGTTCCAGCTCTTCGACATCAGCCCGGCCACCATGTGGCGCGTCGCCGGGCGCACCACCTCGGCCTCCACCGGCCACAAAGTCTTCAACGGCGCCAATCCGCCCAACGGCGTCATCATTGACTACTATCTGAAGAACAAGATCGAATCGCCCGCTCCCCCGGCCGGAGCGGCTCCCCCGGCCGGCGGCGGCCCGGGCGGCGGGGCCGCCTTCGCCCAATTCGCCCAGCAGCAGCAACAAGGACCTGTGCGCATCACCATTCTCGATAGCGAAGGGCGCACCGTGCGCGAGTTCCGCGGCGCGGGCCATGCCGGCATCAACCGCGCCGTCTGGGACTTCCGCGCCACCTCTCCGGTTCCGCCGGGCGGCGGTGGCGGTGGCGGCGGCGGTGGTGGTGGAGGCTTCGGCGGCGGCGGATTCGCCGCCGGGCCGCGCGTGGACCCCGGCACGTTTACCGTGCGGGTCCGCGCCGGCAACAACGAAATGACCAAGACCGTCGTGGTGGAGGAAGACCCGCGCCTGGTGATCAGCGCCGCGGACCGCGCCGCGCGCCGCGCCGCTATCACCCAGATCGGCCAGGCTATCGGGCCGTTCGTGCTCACCCAGCGCGGGTTGCAGCAACTCCGCCAGACGCTGAACACCCAGATCGAGACCTGGAAGCGGCCCGGCCCGGCCCCCGGCCGCCCGCCGGAGAACATCGTCAAAGCCGCCGAGGACTTCCTCAAGCGCATCGACGAGGTCTATCCCAAGTTCGCCAACATCCCCGCGGCCACCGGCACCGCGCTCGGCGCCGCCGGCCCGCCGCTTACGTTCCAACGGCCGGCGCCCTTGCAGCGGCTGCAACAGATTGGAGGGCAGCTCGAAGGCTTCACCGCAGCGCCCACCACCTGGCAGCTCGACACCATCAAAGCGCTCATCGCCGAGATCAGCCCGGCGGTGCCCGTGGCGCGCAAGCTCTTCACCGAAGACTTGCCGGCCTTCAACAAGCTGATGAACGACGCCGGCGTGCCCCACATCAACGTGCAAATCCCCGGCCTCGGCGGGCGCGGCGGTGGCCAGCGTCCCCCGGACGACCAGCCGGTCGAGCCGCCCGTCGAGCCACCGCAGCAGTAAACAAAGTAGCGATGTAGGGGCCAGCTTTTGGCTGGCCCCTCTTCGCGCCTCTGTGCAAGCTTCCACCGAGGCGTCCCGGCAACGCGGCCGCCTCGTTCCTTTGGCAGCCTATTCAGTTCTTTTCGAGCCGGCCGATTCCGCGCGGCGGGAGAGTTCCGGCGCATTCAGGCCCCGGCAGAACGCCTCAAAGCCGGTGCGCGGGCCGGTCCAGCGCAACTCCTCGACGGTTTCGAAGACCGGCACGTCGAGCCGCAGCGTGGCCAGGGTGCGGAACAGCAGGGCGTCCTTCCACGAAGCGAACAGCGATTCGGCGAGCGAGCGGGCCCTGCGAATGGACGGGTGCCACTGGCCCCAATCCTTGGGGATGTCTTCCAGGCGGAGATACTGTGCCAGGACCTGAGCCGCGGCCTTTTCGCCCCAGCCCTTGATGCCGGGGAAGCCATCGGCGCTGTCACCCACCACGGCCAGAAAGTCGGGGATGGAACGCGGGGGCACGCCGAACTTAGCCACCACGCCGGCTTCGTCGCGCAGGGCGTCGCGCCGGCGGTCCAGTTGCACCACGCGCGTCCCCCGGACGCACTGGCTGAGGTCTTTGTCCGGCGTGCAGATCAGCACCTGCCGGACGCGCTGGTTCTGCGCCGCCTTGTTGGCCGCGGCCGCCAGCGCGTCGTCCGCTTCGAACTCGACCATGGGCCACACCACCACGCCCATCGCTGCCAGCGCCTCTTCGAGGATGGGAAACTGCGAGAGCAGCTCGGGGGGAACGCCTTCGCTGGTCTTATAACCGGGGTACAGCTCATTCCGGAATGACTCCACGACGTGATCCGTCGCCACGCCGATGTGGGTCGCCCCGCGCTCCACCATGGACAATACCGAATGCAGCACGCCGCGCACCGCGCCCACTTCCTGGCCGTCCGCATCAGCCGCGGAAGGCACCGCGAAAAAGTGCCGGAACAACTCGTACGTCCCGTCCAGCAGGTGTACATCCATACGCCAGCCAGAGTACATCAATCGTGCCCTTTTGCTTTGCTGGCGGGTCGGCTATCCTTCTGGACTCGCTGTCGTCGAACGAAGCAGTCTGGCGCCGGTTCCCGGCCGGCGCGCGGGGGTTCGCGGTTCCGCAGGGGCGACGGCGCGTCGCCCGGTTTCAATGACGCACGAAGAGACGCCACGGAACCGCCGCCAAGCATTCAGGGAAAAGGAGCGAGAGATGGCCAAGGTGACGTGGGGGCGCGTGTGGCTGATGATGGCGGTGTTGGCGCTGGCGGGCCTGCCGCTGGCGGCGCAGGAGAAGCACGCCGAGAAGAAGGACGAAAAGAAGGCCGAGCCGGCCAAGAAGGGCCTCACACTCAAGACCGAGCGCAAGGTGGAGTTCACCACCCACGAAGCCACCTGGCTTTCGTTGGATGTGTCGCCGGACGGCCGCTCCCTGGTGCTCGAGCTGCTCGGCGACCTCTACACCCTGCCCCTCGAAGGCGGCGAGGCCCGGCGCTTGCCCCTCAGCGAGACGCAACACAAAGACGGGCACACGCCGGCCTTCGACAGCCAGCCCCGCTGGTCGCCCGACGGCCAGTGGATCGCTTTCCTCAGCGACCGCGACGGCGCGGAAAATGTGTGGATCTGCAAGGCCGACGGCACGGAACCCAGGAAGCTCTCCAAAGATACCGCCGCGGAGTTTGCCTCCCCGGCCTGGACCCCCGACGGCGAGTACGTAGTGGCCTCGCGCCTCACTTGGGGCGGCCAGACCAACGAACTGTGGATGTACCACGTCAAGGGCGGCTCGGGCGTGCAAGTCACCCGGCGGCTCGCCCCGGGCGCGCCGCCCACTACACCCGGCGCCCAGCGCCACAACGCCCTGGGCGTGGTCGCCTCCACTGACGGCAAGTACTTCTACTACGCCCGCCGCACCGGCGGCTTCCAGTATAACGCCCAGTTCCCGCTTTGGCAGGTGGCGCGCCGCGACCGCGTCACCGGCATCGAAGACGTGCTCACCAACGAGCTCGGCAGCGCCCTGCGCCCCCTGCTTTCGCCGGACGGCCGCCAGCTCGTTTACGGCACGCGCTTCGAGACCCACACCGGCCTGCGCATCCGCGACCTCAACACCGGCGAAGAGCGCTGGCTCAAGTACCCCGTGCAGCGCGACGATCAGGAGTCCCGCTTCACCCGCGACCTGCTCCCCGGCTACGCCTTCCTGCCCGACGGCAGCGAATTGGTGCTCACCTTCGGCGGGAAAATCCACCGCGTCAACGTCTCCACGGGCGCCGCCCGCATCATTCCCTTCACCGCCAGGGTGACGCAGGAGCTGGGCCCGCGCCTCTACTTCCCGCAGCGCGTCGAGGAAGGCCCGGTGCGCGCCCGTATCATCCAGAACCCCTCGCAGTCGCCCGATGGCCGCCGGCTGGCGCTCTCCGCGTGGATGCAGATCTACCTGAAGGACCTGCCGGCCGGCGCGGTGAAGCGGCTCACCCATTCCACCGAGCGCGAGTTCCAGCCCGCCTGGTCGCCCGATGGACAGTGGATCGCCTACGTCACCTGGTCGCACGGCGGCGGCCACCTTTGGCGCGCCCGCGCCGACGGCAGCGGCTCGCCCCAGCAATTGACGCGCACCCCGGCCTTCTACAGCGATCCGGCGTTTTCCCCCGACGGCTCGAAGGTGGTGGCCCTGCGCGCCGCGCGCCAGGCCAAGATCCAGAGCCCCTTCGACGGCGGCTTCTTCCCCGCGCAGGAGATTATCTGGGTGCCCAGCGCCGGCGGCGACCCCGCCACCGTGCTCCCCGTCCGCGGCGCCTCCGCGCCCCATTTCTCGCGCGACGGCGAGCGCCTGTTCCTCACCACCCAGGGCGGCCTGATCTCCATCCGCCTCGACGGCGCCGACCGCCGCGCCCACCTCCGGGTCACCGGCCCAGGCCTCTACAACGCCGAGGAGCCCGTCTCCGCCGATGAAATCCGCATCAGCCCCGACGGCAAGTGGATCCTGGCCTCCCAGAGCAACCAGCTCTACCTCGCTGCACTGCCTGCCGTCGGCGGCGATGCCCCCACCGTCAACATCAAGTCCCCCACCGTGCCCCTGAAACAGATCAGCGACGTGGGCGCGGACTATTTCGCCTGGGCCGACGACGGCAAGACGCTCACCTGGGCCGTGGGCTCTACTTTCTTCCGCCAGCCGGTGAGCACCATCGAGTTCGACCCGCCCAAAAAGGAAGAGGAGAAGAGGGAAGCAGAAAGGAAAGAAGGCGCCGCCGGCGACAGCCAGCAGAAACCGGAAGCGGCGAAGCCCGAAGAGAAGAAGGAAGAGAAGAAGAAGCTCTACGAAGCGATTGAAGTGGTGCTGGAGCGGCCGCGGGCCAGGCCCGAGGGTTCCATCGTCCTGCGCGGCGCCAGGGTCATCACCATGAAGGGCGACGAGGTCCTTCCCGACGCCGACGTGGTGGTCACCGGCCACCGCATCGCCGCCGTGGGCGCGCGCGGCAAGGTCAGCGGGCCGGCCGGCGCCAGGGTCTTCGACCTCAAGGGCCACACCATCATCCCGGGGATGATTGACACGCACGCCCACTGGTTCGAGATCCGCCGCGGGGTCCTTGATCCGCAGAACTGGTCCTTCCTCGCCAACCTGGCCTACGGCGTCACCGCCGGGCTCGACGTGCAGACTTCCACCAACGACATGTTCGCCTACCAGGACCTGGTGGACGCCGGCGAAATCCTCGGCCCGCGCGCCTACTCCACCGGCCCCGGCGTTTTCTCCGACAACGCCTTCGAGAACGTGGACCAGGTGAAGAACGTGCTCGAGAAATACAAGAAGCACTACGGCACGCGCCACATCAAGTCCTACATCGTCGGCAACCGCAAGCAGCGGCAGTTGATGGTGGAAGCGTCCAGGGCCCTGGAGATGATGCCCACCACGGAGGGCGGCCTGGACTTCAAGCTCGACCTCACCCACACCCTTGACGGCATGAAGGGCAACGAGCACAACCTGCCCATCGTGCCCGTATTCAAGGACGTGGCCGAGCTGCTGGCCCAGTCCGGCCTCTTCTACACACCCACGCTCATCGTCACTTACGGCGGGCCCTTCGGCGAGAATTGGTTCTATCAGTCCACCGAGGTGCACGACGACAAGAAGCTCAACCGCTTCACCCCCCACAACCTGGTGGACCAGAAGACCCGGCGCCGCCCCGGATGGTTCCGCCAGGATGAATACGCCTTCAGCAAAGTGGCGGAGGCCGCGGCCAAAATCGTCCGCGCCGGCGGCCGCGTGGGCATCGGCGCGCACGGGCAGATTCAGGGCCTCGGCTACCACTGGGAGATGTGGATGCTCCAGAGCGGCGGGCTCACCACCCACGAGGTGCTGCGCTGCGCCACGCTGTTCGGCGCCGAAGCCCTGGGCCTGGCGCAGGACCTCGGCTCGATCGAGCCCGGCAAGCTGGCCGACCTGGTGGTCCTGGCCAAAGACCCTCTCGCCGACATCCGCAACACCAACACCGTCCGCTTCGTGATGAAGAACGGCCAGCTCTTCGAGGGCGACACCTTGAACGAAGTCTGGCCCCAGCAGAAGCCCCTCCCGCCGCTCTGGTGGTGGGACGAGAAGCCGAAGATGTGACCCCGTAACACCGGCGTCTCGCCGGCGGGTTTGACTTTGCCACGCCCCGGGAACAGGCCAGCGCACCGGCGGGGACGCCGGTGTTACGGCTGCGGGGTAGGAGCGGGGACAGCGGCAGGGATGCGCGGCTGGAGGGACTCGGTCCATGCGCAGAAGGCCCGGCGCTGCTCAGGGGTGAAGCGGGCCTCGGGGTGCATGGGTTGGTAGGACGGCAGGGGCATGCGCTCTTCGCGGACTTGCTCGCACATTTCGTCGAGCAGCGCCGCCTGGGTGCGCGGCGGGAACTTGCCCCACTCGCTCACGTTCATGTGGCTGCGGCCGTGGTTGACGTGGTCAATGGTCCACCACGAAACCGGGGCCACGTAGCTGTACCACGGCCAGCGCGTATCGTTCGTGTGGCAATCGGCGCAGGCCCCGCGAAAGACCTTCTGTTCGTCGGGGGCCAGCTTCAGTTGGGCGTACATGTGCTCGGCCGGGTCGCCGGCCGGATTGGTCCGCGCCGGCCCGAAGAACTGCGCCGCTACCACAATCCCGGCGACCGCTAACAGTCCCCACTTCGCCCACGCCTTCATCCCGCCTCCGCCTAGGGCTGGTCCTGGGCGCCGGGTCTTGGTCCAATCGCGCCACCAAAAGACCCGCGCCAGAAAGAAAGAAGGTAACGGTTTGCCCGCCCGCCCTGCAATCCCAAACTGTAGAGGCGGCCTTACGCCGCCCTTTGATCCCCTTGATGTTTCGGGAAGACGGTGCGGGTTCAATGCTCCCCCTACGTCTGAAGAAAGACGGCAATCGAGGGCCAGGGGCCTGTCGGCTGTTAGCTGTCACCTGTCAGCTAGGGCAAAAAAGAGAGCGGCCGGTGGGGGGGCCGGCCGCTCGGGGCGTGGGGTGATGGAGGTAAAGATCGAACGGGAGAATTGTCGCGTCAGGGCGCGCCGCTGTCTATGAACCGCAAGTGACAACGGCCCCAGTACTGAGGTACTACGGTGGTGAGCCTTTCCGGAGTGGCCGTGGTGGGAATTCAACCCACTACCGGGCTTTCTGCCCGAGTCATCTCGAACCCTTTGTTCCCATAACGATAGCCCCGCAAGTCCACAGGGTCACACAACGCAATTAAGGCCATGCCTTAGAAGACCTTATCGCACCGGATGGGGCTTGACATCCGCGGCTAAAGGGCATATTTAGAGTTTACCTGTGGTGGTGACATCTCTAATCGGTGGGGCGGGGGCGTCTTTCCTTCCGTTAGAGGTTCCCATCAGGAATCGAAACAAGGCGGAGGTTCTATGGGGATCCCAAACAAGGCTTGCCTATGCCTGCTGGCGCTTGTTGTCGTTTTCTCAGCGGTGGCCGCATGGGCGCAGCAGGGTACCACTTCTGTTTACGGCGAGGTGACGGACGCGTCTGGCGCTGCGGTGGTCGGCGCCAAAGTCGCGATCACGGATCCAGCCAGGCAAGTGACCCGCAATACTATGACCGACGAAACGGGGCGGTACCAGTTTCTGGCCCTGGCGCCGGGCGCCTACACTGTCCGCGTGGAGATGACCGGCTTCCGCACATCGGTCAGGGAGAAGGTTCAGCTCCTGGTGGACACGCAGTCCAAAGTCAACATCACGTTGGAAGTCGGCCAGGTCGCGGAAACGGTGGTTGTCAGTGAGGCGGCAGCCACGCTCAATACCAGCGACGCTACCGTGGGCAACGCCTTCGGCGAGCGCTCCATCAAGGAGTTGCCTCTGGAAGGGCGCAACGTTGTTGGCCTGCTCAGCCTTCAGCCGGGAGCGGTTTTCCTGCCTACCGGCGACCAGCGCAGCGGTTCGATTGCGGGCGCGCGCAGCGATCAGTCCAACGTGACCATGGACGGCGTGGACGTGAACGATGCGCAGTTTGGATTTGCGTTTACCACCGTTCTGCGCGCCACGCTCGATTCCGTGCAGGAGTTCCGTGTCACAACGACGACGTATGACGCCACCCAGGGGCGCTCTTCATCGGCTCAGGTGAGTTTGGTCACCAAGTCCGGCACCAATGACCTGCACGGCTCCGCCTATTGGTATCATCGGAATACGGCAACGTCTTCCAATGAGTACTTCAATAAGCTGGCCGGAAACCGCACCCCGAAACTACAGCGCCACATTTTCGGGGCTTCGCTCGGCGGTCCGGTGGTCCGTGACCGCTTCTTCCTCTTCGGCAATTTCGAGAACACCCGCGAAGCCAGTGAGCTGCCGGTTTCGCGCACAGTTCCCTCCAACTCATTCCGCGACGGGGTCTTGATCTATCAGTGTGCCTCCGCCGCGGCCTGCCCGGCGACCAACGTAAACGGCGTAACCAGCTCGCACGCCATCCCCGCGGGCTATTTCGGGCTAACTCCCGCACAATTGGCCGCCATTGATCCGTTGGGGATCGGTCCCAGTGCGCCGGCGCTCCAATTCTTCCGGCAGTATCCCACGCCCAATACGCCAGGGCGGGACGGCATCAGCGGCACCACCACGGGGAACATTGTCGGCTTCGACTTCACTTCTCCCATTACAAACTTCCTCTGGACCTGGATCCTGCGGGCCGACTATCGACTGGACTCTACGGGGAACCACACGGTTTTCTTCCGAGGCAACATCCAAGATGACTACATCGGAGGCGTTGCTCAGTTCCCAGGGCAGTCACCCAACACCGTTACCCTGAACAATAGCAAGGGATGGGCATTGGGCTACAATGCCGTCCTGACCTCCAGGCTGGTCAATGTTTTCCGCTACGGTTTCACGCGCCTCAACGCGGAAACCGCCGGTTTGCGGAACTCCAATGTGAGCACTTTCCGGTTCATCACTCACTTTACCGGCCTGACATCCAGCAACGGTCGCATCGTGGGAACGCACAACCTGGTGGATGACCTTTCCTACAGCAGCGGGAACCATACGTGGCAGTGGGGAACCAACATCCGGTTTACGCGAATCCCGAGCTACACCAACGGCAACTCGTTCCACACCGGGATTGCCAACGGATCCTGGGTGAGCGGCGTCGGTGTCACCTACATGCCGGGAGGCGCGTGTCCCCCGCCCTCCACGGCAGGCTGCGCGGCCGTCCCAGCCGTCGCCGGCACGGGGACGGCGGTGTACGCAGACTCCCTTATTAACCTGCTAGGGATCATTTCCCAGGCTTCGGCGATCTACAACTATGACAAGGCCGGGGCCGTTCTCCCCAGCGGTCAGCCCACCGCCCGCAAGTACGCTTCGAACGAGTATGAGTTCTACGTTCAGGATAGCTGGCGCATCCGGCCCAACCTGACCATCAACCTCGGCGTGCGGTACGGCCTGTATTCCCCGCCGTGGGAGGTGAATGGGTTGCAGGTGGCTCCGGCCATCAAGCTGGGTGACTGGTTTGATTTGCGCGGAAGAAACGCGGCCGCGGGAATCCCCGCCAACCAGGGGCCCATCGTGAACATTGACCTGGCGGGACCGGCAAACAACGGTCCCAATTTCTACGAATGGGATTACAACAACTACGCTCCCCGTGCATCCTTTGCCTACAGCCCGAATTTCCAAAACGGCGTCCTGGGATGGATTACCGGCGGGCCCGGCAAAATGTCCATTCGCGGAGGCTATTCGCTGGTCTATGACCGCATTGGGCATGCGCTGGCTACTCAATTTGACGCGGTCGGGTCGTTCGGCTTGTCGTCCAGCCTGACGAGTCCGTTCGGCGTCAATAACGAGGACAATCCCGCGATTCGGTTTGTCAACACAACTACGCTTCCGCCGACCCTTCCCGCCGCCCTTCCCGGAGGCTTCCCGACTACGCCGCCCACCGCGGCTGGCGTCATAACCTCGAGCCTGGACCAGAACATAACCACGCCCTTTTCCCACACCATGACCCTGGTGATCGGGCGCGAGTTGCCTGGCAGCTTGAGCCTGGAAGTCGGCTACGTGGGGCGGCGCGGCCGTGACCTGCTGGTTCGCCGAGACTTGGCCATGCCCGTCAACCTTTCTGACCCTGCCTCAGGTATGGACTACTTCACTGCGGCTCAGCAGATCATTATGGCGACGCAGGCGGCCGGTATCCCTCGCTCTGCTCCTCGCTCTGCCTACGCCGTGCTCCAGAACATGCCCTATTGGGAGAACCTCTTCCCGGCTGCCAACTTGGGCCTCGGCATATCGGCAACCCAAGAAATCGCGCGGCGGTTTAACCTCGACGGGCCTGACTACATCACCTCGCTTTGGCTGATGGATCAGTTTTGTTTCCCCGGATGCAGCATCTTCGGCCCCTTCGCGTATTTCGCGCCGCAATACGATTCGCTCGCGGGGCAAAGCTCCATCGGCCGCTCTGAGTATCACGGCTTCCAGTTGGTGCTGCGCCGCCGCTTCCGGGACGGCCTGCAATTCGACTTCAACTACACCGCTTCCAAGTCACTGGATCTCGGTTCTGCGGTCGAGCGCGGCTCCTTCTTCACCGCGTTCGGCAACGGCGGATACACCGGGTTCCTGTTGAACCCATGGAATCCGGACATTCACTACGGCCAGTCTGATTTCGACATCCGCAACCAGGTCAACTTCAACTGGATTTACGAATTGCCTTTCGGGCGCGGCAAGCGCTTCGGCAATGGCGTGAACACCCCGGTGAACCAGTTCATCGGCGGCTGGCAGCTCTCCGGCCTCTGGCGCTGGACGAGCGGCCTGCCGTTCAACGTCCAGAACTGCCGCTCCTGCTGGCCCACCAACTGGAACCTGCAGGGCAATGCCGAACTGGCGACTCCTGGCGTACTGCCGGCAACCGCAACTACGCGCAACGTAGTCGGCGGGCGTCCCAGCCCGTTTGTCGATCCGGTGGCGGCACGCACTATGTTCCGCCGCGCTCTCCCTGGTGAAGTCGGTATCCGCAACCTCCTGCGGGGTGACGGCTACCTGACAATTGACCTGGGGGTCAGCAAGTCGTGGGCGATGCCCTGGGCAGAGGGCCACAAGCTCTCGTTCCGGTGGGAGACCTTCAACCTCACCAACACACCGAGGTTCGATACGGGGAACGTGACGATGATCCCCGATATCAGTTCGAGCTTCGGCCGCTACAACGGCACTCTGGCGACGTGCGATGGCTTGGCGGGTCGCTGTATGCAGTTCGCCTTCCGCTACGAGTTCTAGCGTCGCGCAGTTCGTCCGGCGGCGCCATCGCCGCAGACCAGCTTCCCACCGCGGCCCCCGGTTCCAACCGGGGGCCGTTCTTTTTTGTGGAGAGGAGTCGCGCGTCGGTTGCTCATGCGTGCGGGCGAGACGGGAATGGGACAGTCGCCGGCGGAGGTCCCGGGCAGGGACACCTAATCTCAGCTCTCAGGGAGACGGAGCCGCTCGCCGGCTTCAGCGCGGGCGGGGCGGGCGATAGGCGGTGAGCGGACGCGGCCGCAGGCGCAGGCGTGGGGCCAGCGGCGGCGGCACGTTTTGCAGGCGCGCGCCGCAGCAGGTGCAGTTGTCGGGGTGCTCTTCGCGGACGCGCAGCCAGTGGCCGCGGGCCTGGCACTCCGGATTGATGCATTGCACGGTCCAGCCCGGCAAGTAATCCATCGTTCCCCCAGTGGGCCGCGCCGCGGCAGGCCCTAGTTTCTGCGTTCGGGGTTCTCAGTTCCCAGTTCTACGTTCTGCGTTCCTGGTTCTGAGTTAGCCTGCTCCTTCCCCGCGCGACCCAACCCGCCCCCGGCGGGGACTTCTGGGGCGGGGATTCTCCGCCAATCCTCTGGTGGTGTCAAGCTAAAAATACACCATTAGTAGTGGTGGAGTTACGGGCCGGGAATTGAGCCAATTTTCCATCGGATCATTGAGCCAATGGCGTGGTGCGTGGCGGCCTGGTTTGGGCTCGGCCCCGCCTTGTTCACAACGGCCACACGGTTCCGCAGAATGTAGGGCGCCCCGCCGGATCGGCCCAGCCGCGCGCCAATGCCCGCAAGCGCGTAGAATCGGAAGCTGTGCCCGGCCTCGAGCGGGCGCCCACATCCCCCAAGGAGAAACCCATGAACCCATTTCGTGAAGGCAAAGCCGGCGGCGGGCCGCCGTCGGAGGTGTATATGCGCTCCCTCGACGCCCGGAGCGCCGTGCGCCGCTTCGGTTTTGTGTTGCTTGGCGTGCTGCTGCTGGTGGCGGCTTTTTCTTGCGCCACGACGGTGCCCACGGGCCACGTGGCGGTGCTCACGCGCTTCGGCAAAGTGACCGGCGTGGTGCTGCACGAAGGCCTGAACTTCAAGAACCCGCTGGACAAATCCAACGAGATCAACATTCGCACCCAGGAGTTGAAGGAGCAGGCCAGCGTTCCGTCGAACGAAGGGCTGATCATGACCCTGGACGCATCGCTGATTTTCCGGCTGCGTGAGGATGCTGCCGCGGAAGTGTTCCGCACGCTGGGGCCGGGCTATATCGCCACGATTGTCGAGCCCACGTTGCGCAGCACGCTGCGCTCGGTGACTTCCGCCCACACGGCCAACGCGCTGTACACCAGCGCGCGCGACGCGGTGGCCCTGGAGGTGTACAACGAGATGGTCAAGCAAATGGCCGCGCGCGGAATCGAGGTGGAAAAGCTGCTGCTGCGCGACGTCCAGCTCCCGCCCACGCTAAAGACCTCGATTGAAGCCAAGCAGCGCGCCGAACAGGAGGCCCTCCAAATGAGCTTCGTGCTGCAAAAGGAAAAGCAGGAAGCGGAGCGCAAGCGCATCGAAGCCCAGGGCATCGCCGACTTCCAGCGCATCGTGGCCCAGGGCATCAGCCAGCAACTGCTCACCTGGAAGGGCATCGAGGCCACGGAGAAGCTGGCCAGCAGCTCCAACTCCAAGGTCATCCTGATCGGCAGCCCGCGCACCGGCCTCCCGCTGATCATGGAGCCCAAGTAGGGCCGTGACGAGTGGCGAGTGATGAGTGGGGAGCCGCCAGGTCCGGCGTTAGTGAGAACCTGGAACTTGCGCCTAAGACCGCGGCGGGAGTGAACCCGCCCGGCGAGCCTCTTCTTCGATGGTGGTGATCTGGCGTTGTAGTTCCGCGCGGCGCTGCTCGAGCGTTTGGGCGCGCTCCGCGGCGAAGCTGGTGAGCCCGGCGGACCCGGCGGCGGCGCGCATGTTGTTCAACTCGGTGTCCACCCGGGCCAGTTCGTCGCGCAGGGGCTGGAGTCTGGCGGACCAGGAGTCACGCAACTGCTCGGGGGTCTTGGGTTCCTCGGCCTGCGGGCCGAGCCGTTCGTTGATGGCGCGGGATTTCCCTTCCAGTTCGGCGACCTTGGCCTGGGCTTCGGCGATGGCTGTTTTGCGGGCCTCGATGTCCTGGTCCAGCGCAGCGAGGTTGGCGCGCCCGGCCGGATCAGCGGCCGCGGCCTGCGGATTGGAGTAGAGCTGGGAGTTGTCCAGCCGGCGCTGGCGCTCGGCCACGTCCAGGTCCTTCTTGAGCGCCTCCAACTCGTCCTTCGCGGCCTTCAGTTGGCCTTCCGCGTGGGAGCGTTCCTTCTCATCCTCGGCGCTTGGCGCCGGACGCGCGCTGGAATCGCCCGGGGCATAAACCCCCTCTTCTCCGATCACCGCGATGCGTCCGGCCTTGGGCAGGTTGTCGTTGTCGTATTCGCGCACCGCTTTGCTTCCGCCGGCCCGCTCCGCCCGGGCGCGGCGCGCCGCGGCCGCCACGCTCTCTTCTTTTTTCGGCGGCGGCGCCTGCTCCTGCGCGGCGCCGGCCGCGCCGGCCAGCAGAACGGCCAATCCGGCCACGCTGAGTTTTCCTGCCAATCTTGCGCCCATGGCGGCAACTCCTTGCTGGGGGGACATACGAAGCCCCGCCTGTACAGCTTAGGCCCGCGAAACCGCCCGCCGCAAGCCTCCCGATTGGACGCTGCCCAAAAAGCCACGGGTTGCGCGCACCCCCCCATCCGGAAGGCGGCGCTAGGGGGCCCACAGGCCGCGGCCATTCTCGCGGGCTTCGCGTTCCAGGTCCCGGAACTGGCCGGCGTAGCGGAAAGGATAACGGGTGTAGGCGTGGCCGTAGCCCTGGCGGATAATTTCGGCGTTGAGGAAGGTGCCGTCTTCGAGCCAGACGTAGGCCAGGGTGCGTTGGTAGCGGTCGCGGGACTCGTCGCCGAACTCCAGCCGCGCCCGTTTGCCCTCGGCCAGCCGCCGGGTGAACGCCGCAGCCTCCTTGCCGAAGCGTTCCACCGGGCGGCGGGTCTCCGGCGTATCCACGCCGATCAACCGCACGCGCTCGCCGCCGTCGAGCACCAGCGTATCCCCGTCCACCACGCGCTCCACCACGCGCCAGCCGTCCCCTGGCGAAGGCCTCGGCCGCAGGAAATCGTTCGGTAGATTGCGGGCCAGGTAGGCGATCACCCCCACCGCGATCAACGCGGCCAGGGGTAGCGTTTTGCGCCGGCGTCCCATGTTATGCGCGGGCCGTCGAGAATTGCATGGCTGCGGGCAGGCGCACCACGCGCGCTTCGGTCAGGGCGGGAATGGCGCGCAGTTCGCTGAGCGCGCCTTCCGGCACGTCGCCGTCCACGCGCACCAGCGCGATAGCTTCCGCGCCGGGCACGGCTTCGCGCCGGCCCAGGGCAAACGTGGCGATGTTGACCCCGAGGCGCCCTAGCGTGGTCCCGATGGCCCCGATCACCCCGGGGACATCGCGGTTGCGGGTGAACAGCATGACGCCTTCGAGCGGCGCTTCCAGGTCAATCCCGTCCAGGCTGAGCACCCGCGGGGTCGCGCCATGAAGCACGGTGCCTTCCCCGGCCAATTCGCAGGAAGCCTCGTCGTTGCGGATGGCCACTTCCAGCGTGTCGGGGAAGCCGCGCTCCCTCCGCCGGGTGAGCTCTTCGATCACTATGCGCCGCTTGCCCGCCACCGCCGCCGCGTTCACGAGGTTGACCTTGTGCTCCAGCACCGTATTCAACGCCCCGGCCAGCACCGCGTTGCGCAGCACGCTGGTGCCCAGTTGGCCTGGCTCCCCGGCGTAGGTGATGCGCACCCGCTGCATCGGGCCGGGCCGGATCTGCGCCACCATCGCCCCCAACCGCGCCGCCAGCTCCAGCCACGGCCGCACGCGGCGGTATTGCTCCGCGCTGAGCGTGGGCAGGTTGACCGCGTTGCGCAGCACCCCCTCGGCCAGGTAGTCGCGCACCTGCTGGGCAATCAGCACGCCGACTTCCTCCTGCGCTTCCTGCGTCGAGCCGGCCACGTGCGGCGTGGCGATCACGTTGGCCAGCTCCAGCAGCGGCGATTGCCGCGGCGGCTCCATGGCGAAAACGTCCAGCGCCGCTCCCGCTAGGCGCCCGGAGCGCAGCGCCTCGGCCAGCGCGGCCTCATCAATCAATTCCCCGCGCGCCGTATTGATCAGGCGCGCCCCCGGCTTCATCCGCGCCAGGGCCGCCGCGTCAAAAAGATTCTCCGTGGCCGGGCTCAGGGCCAGGTGCAGCGAGACGATGTCCGACTGGGCCAGCAGCTCGTCGAACGCCAGCAGTTCGACGCTGGTCTCCCGGGCGTACTCCGCGGTGATGAACGGATCATGCGCCACCACGCGCATCTCCAGTCCGCGCGCGCGCCGCGCCACCTCCGCACCCACGCGGCCCAGGCCCACCAGACCCAGCGTCTTCCCGCGCAGCTCCACGCCCGCGCTGGATTTTTCCCAGCGCCCCGCGTGCAGTGCGGCGTTCAACTGCGGCACGCCCCGGGCCAGCGAGAGCAGCAGCGCGATGGTGTGCTCGGCCACGCTCACCGAGTTGCTCCCCGGCGTGTTCATCACCAGCACGCCGCGCAGCGTGGCCGCCTCCGTATCAATATTGTCCACCCCTACGCCGGCGCGGCCCACCACGCGCAGCCGCGGGGCCCGTTCCAGCAGCTCCGCGGTCACCCGCGTGGCGCTGCGGACGATCAGGCCCTCGGCCTCCCCCAGTTCCGCGGGCAGCGCCGCCGGCGTTGGCAACGCCACATTCCAGCCCGGCTGGCGCAGCAGCTCCACGCCGCGCTCGCTGATCTTGTCGGCCACCACGATCTTCATGTCCCCAAGTTTACTAGAGGCTGTTGCACAACCGTAGGGGCGGGTCTTCAGACCGCCCCCACGGGTGTGCGACGAGTTCGGGGGTTCCCCGGGCGCGGCCACCCGCTGGCACCAAAGTGCCGCCGTCGCCTGGTTTCCCGATGTGTTATAGTCCGCGCGAACCCCGTTATGACTTTGGCCGAACGCATTCAAGCGGACCTGGTCAGCGCCATGAAGGCGCGCCAGGAGCTGCGCCTCAGCGTGTTGCGCATGGTCAAGACCGCCATCCAGAACAAGGAAGTGGAGAAGATCAAGAAGTTGGACGATGCCGAGGTGCTGGCCCTGCTGCAAACCCTGATGAAGCAGCGCCGCGAATCGGTGGAGCAGTTCCGCGCCGGCGGCCGCCTGGACCTGGCCGACAAGGAAACCCGGGAAATCGCCATCATCGAGGCCTACCTCCCGGCCGCTCCCAGCGACGCCGAAATGGACCAGGCCATCGAAGCGGCCATCGGCGAGACCGGCGCCAATTCGCCGAAGCAGATGGGCGCGGTGGTGAAAGCCGCGCGCGCGCTCCTGGCTGGCAAGACCGTGGACGGAAAAGTCCTGAGCGATCGCGTGCGCGACCGGCTCGCGCGCGCCGGGTGATCCCGTTCCTGGGCCTGGATTCTCCAGCGAGCAAGCAACCGATGTGGCCCCGCCGGATTGCGGCTGTGGTTCGGATGCTGGTGGGCGGCGTCTTTGCCGCAGCCGGCCTGTCCAAGCTCACCGACAGCACCCTGCTCTACGGCGGCGTGATGCGCCGGCTGGAGGAAGCGGGCGCGGCCTTCCCCTTCTATGAAGGCTTCCTGACGCGCCGGATCGAGCCGAATCAGGAGCTGGTCATCTTTCTGGTGGCCGGCTGCGAGATTCTCATCGGGCTGAGCTTCCTTTCCGGTGGATTTGTGAGCTACGGCGCCGTCGCCGGCGGCGTGCTGCTCGTCAACTACGCCCTGGCCACCGCCTACGGCGACATGCTCCGGCTGATGCTGCTTTCCTACGGCGTGCTGGCGCTGCTGCTGCTGGGACGCGGCGCCGCGGGCCTCACCTGGGGCGCGGACAAGCGGCTGGTCGAACTCTTGCCCCGGTGGCTGGTGCTCTTCCCGTTGCGCATTTCTCTTCCCGGCGAGAAAAAACCCCCCGCTTCCGGGGATCCTCGGAACTATGCGCGCCGTTAGCGCGCTCCGCCGGCCTTTTCTTTGCGCGCCGTTCCCATCACAATGATCACGCCCTGCCGCGGCCCCGCGGCTTGCGTTTTCATGCCGCTCCCGGAAACCATTGCCGTGCGGTACACCGAAGAGGAGGCCGGGTACGTCAGCGTGCGCCCGGTGGTCCGGCAAACGTTTCGCCGGGCCGAACTGCTCGGCCTGCTGCTGGCGGTCGCCGGCAAGGACCTGCCGCGGGTCCAGAACCTGCTGCGCAGGGGCTCGGTGACCTTCCATGCCCATCGCTACTGGTGGACCGCTATCCAGGCGGACGAAGCCGAACTGGCGGTGGCCCTGGCCGCCTTTCCCGACGCCGACCCGGCGCGCCCTTTCGTGGCCCGGGAATGCGCCGCGGTTCTGTTGGAAGAATCGCGCCCGGTCCCGCGCATCCTGGCGGAGATTGCCCGGGAAGCCGCCTCACGGCGCGGGCTGCTGCGCCGCGGCAGCGTATGGGACGCTCTGATCCAGCCGGCCGGCCGCCGCCCGCCCGCCTACCGCGATTATTCCTACGAAAAGCGCGCCGATGCGTTTGTCCTGGAGCTTACCCCGCAGCAGCGGGAAGAGTTGCGGCTCCTGGTGCAGCAACGCGCGCCCCGGCGCTGGGCCGCTTGGGCCGGGCTGGTGGCGCGGGCCGCGCGGTTGGTGTACCTGGTCCCGCGAACGTGACTCCACGGCTGCAATTCCTTGCATCTACTGCAAATCTTTTCACATCCCCGTCGCCAACGTAGCCCCCAAGATTGACGTGCACAAAGAGCAAAACCTGTTACACTTTCTGGCCTCAGTCTTCGTCCTCAGAGAAACGGTTGAGTCTACGAACGACCTGGTCGGCGCGCCTTCCGCAGCCGCTGGAACTACCCCGTTCCGGCGCGCCGCGCGGGCGCGCACTGGAACCCCCGGAGAGAACCCGAATGAACCGCTGTCGATTCGTGTCCTGGTTGGTCCTTGCTACTGTGCTCCTCACGTTGTGCCCCGGCGCCGGCGCCCAGGCGCAGACCGTGCGCGGTCGCGCCAGCGATCCGGCTGGCGTGCACGCCACGGTGGCCCATCCGAACCCGCCGGGGGTGAAGCCGCTGGCGCCCCCCGTGACCTTGCTGGCCCCGGCCGAAGCCCCCAAACCGGAAAGCGACATCTCTCGCTCCGAGTGGGAGCGGCTGAAGCGCGACGCCCTCACCCGTCCGGGCCGGGGCGGGCGCGAGGTGCACCTGGACACGACCCCCGCGCCGCTGGCCCCCCACACCGGGACGAACTTCAACGGCCTGGGCCAGAACGGCTGGATCCCCTACGATGCGGCGGTGGCCGTGGGTCCCAACCACGTCCTGGAGATGACCAACTCGCAGTGGGCGGTGTACACCAAGACGGGCACGCAGCTTTCCATCACCGGGTTCGACACCTGGTGGGGCGCCACCGCGGGGACCCCCTTCGATCCCAAGTGTTTCTACGACCCGGTGGCCAACCGCTTCGTGATGATGGCCGTGTCGGTGAGCGCGACTCAATCGTTCTACCACTTTTCGGTGTCGCAGACCTCCGACCCGACCGGCGTCTGGTTCAACTACATGCTCGATGCCCGCGTGGACGGCGCCACCGTCAGCAGCAACTGGGCGGACTTCCCCAATCTGGGCTACGACGACAACGCCGTGTACCTCACCTCCAACCAGTTCTCGCTGTGCTGCGATATTTTCCAGTACCCTAAACTGCGCGTTTTCTCGAAGGCCCAGATGTACGCCGGCCTGCCGCTCACCTTTACCGACTTCATTGACATGCGCAACAGCGACAACACCAAGGCCTTCACCTTGCAGCCGGCCCGCTCCCTTTCCTCCACCGCCAGCGAGCACCTGATCAACACCCGCTCCAGCGGCGGCTCCAGCGTCACGCTGTGGCGCGTGGATAACGCCCCTTCCGCTCCTGTGCTCACTCGCCAGGCCACCGTCGCCGTTAATTTCTACACCTTTCCGCCCGACGCGCCCCAGCCCAACACCGGCGTCCTGATCGCCACCAACGACCTGCGCGCCTACGATACGGTCACCCGGAACGGTATGCTCCATGTGGCCTTCGGCGAAAACGTCTCCAGCCGCGCCGCCATGCGCTATCTGCGCATCGATACTTCCACCAACGCCCTGATCAAGGACATTTCTTATACGGCAGCCGGTGTGCACTACTTCTTCCCGGCCGTGGCCGTGGATTCCGCGGACAACGTCTATTTCGTCTTCAGCCGCTCCAGCACCACCGAGTTCGCTTCCGTCTACCAGACCGGCATGACCCCGGCGGACGCCACCATCCAGACCAGCGCGCTGGTCAAGGCCGGCGTGGCCACCAATACCTCCGGCCGCTGGGGAGACTACAGCGGCGTGGCCATTGATCCTTCTGACCCGCTGGCCGTCTGGGTGTACGGCGGCTGGGCCAACACCGCGAACCGCTGGGCCACCTGGGTGGCCGACTTGACCTTCGGGGGCACGCCTCCGCCGGTGCCCACGCTGGCCACGGTGGCGCCCAACAACGGCAATCAGGGGCAGAACGTCCCGGTCACGTTGACGGGCACGGGCTTCATCGCCGGGGCGGTGGTCAACGTCAGCGGCGGCGGCGACGTCACCGTCAGCAACACCAGCGTGGATCCCAACGGCGCCACCATCACCGCCACCTTCAATATTTCCAGTACCGCCGCCGCCACCGCGCGCAATGTCAGCGTCACCACCTCCGGTGGCACCAGCAACAATCAGACGTTCACCGTCAATCCCGGCACACCGGGCCCGGCCATCAACAACATCACCCCCAACAACGGCAACGCGGTGAACCCGCTCCCGGTCACCATCAACGGCTCGAACTTCGACGTGAGCGCGGTGATCAACGTCACCGGCGGCGACGTGGCCGTCTCCAACGTGCAG
>Ga0187892_10001087_pt1 | contig 65551 bp, 52 predicted proteins | sample MA1701073metaG_FD_139345 | JGI IMG/M metagenome (GOLD analysis project Ga0187892, IMG submission 139345) | Bio-ooze microbial communities from a basaltic lava cave in the Kipuka Kanohina Cave System on the Island of Hawaii, USA - MA170107-3 metaG ... | reverse complement strand
GCCGGTCCGACCTGCACGCTTGCCTTGCCAATGAGCGCCCAATGCTCTGCAGTCGTCGGTTCTATGTCCGGATGCTCTTCTCGCCAGCGCTCGAGGTGCTTGTGCACGTTCTCGATCATGACGATCGCGGCATCCACCATGGCGCCGATGGCAATCGCGATGCCGCCGAGCGACATGATGTTTGCGTTGATCCCCTGGTGCTGCATGATGATGAACGCGATGAGCACGCCCAGCGGCAGTGACACGATCGCGACGAGCGCCGAGCGCAGGTGGAACAGAAACGCAAAGCACACGAGCGCAACGACGATGAATTCCTCGATGAGCTTCCCGGTGAGATTGCGGACCGAGCGCTGGATAAGCTGCGAGCGGTCATAGGTCTCCACGATCTCAACACCCTGGGGCAGGCCCGGCCTCAATTGCTCGATTTTCCGCTTAACGGCCTCGATCGTTTCGAGCGCGTTCTTGCCCGAACGCATCACGATGACACCGCCCGTTACTTCACCCTGTCCGTCGAGTTCTGAAATACCGCGACGCAACTCCGGACCGAGCTGCAGATGCGCTACATCGGTGAGCCGCACAGGCACGCCGCCCGCGCCGGTGCGTAGCGGAATCTTGCGAAAGTCGTCGAGGCCCTGCAGATAGCCGGTCGCGCGCACGACGTACTCGGCTTCGGCTAGCTCCAGCACAGAGCCGCCGGCTTCCTGGTTCGCGTCGCGTATCGCTGCGATCACATCGCGATGCGTGATGCCGTAGGCGCGCAGACGATCGGGCTGCAGAACGACCTGATACTGGCGGACGGCGCCGCCAACGGTGGCCACTTCTGCCACGTTGGGAACCGATTTCAACTCGTACTTGAGGAACCAGTCCTGCAGCGCTCGCAGTTGCGACAGATCGTGGCGCCCCGTGCGATCAACGAGTGCGTACTCGTAGATCCAGCCGACGCCGGTGGCGTCCGGCCCGAGCGATGGCTGTACGTTGCGCGGCAGCCGGCTCTGCACCTGGTTCAAGTACTCGAGCACGCGCGAGCGCGCCCAGTACATGTCCGTCCCATCCTCGAACAGCACGTATACGAAGGAGTCGCCGAAGAAAGAGTACCCCCGAACGGTCTTTGCGCCGGGCACGGACAGCATCGTGGTCGTGAGCGGATAAGTGATCTGATTCTCGACGATGCGCGGCGCCTGACCGGGATAGGGTGTGCGGATGATGACCTGCACATCGGAGAGGTCGGGCAATGCGTCGAGTGGTGTGCGCATCACCGCCCACATCCCCCACGCAGCGACGAGTACCGTCGCGAGCAGCACGAGAAAACGATTCGTGAGCGACCAGCGAATGAGCCGCACGATCATGGTTTCGACTCCGCCGCGCGTAACTCATCGAGCAAGGTGATGCTATCGATCCGATACCCGCCTTGATCCTCGGGAGCGAAGGAAAAGGTCACGCGACTGCCGACCTTGAGCGCGGCGGCGAGTCCAGTGGCGGGCGGCTTGAACGCCATCGTCATGGCCCCCCATTGCAACGAGGGCACTGGATCGTGCGCGAGGGTGACTTCCTCCGGCGTGATTGCAGTGAGTGTCCCCTGGGCCAGATGCAGCACGCGCGTCGGCGCCCGCGTTTCGGTCGTGGCGTCATCTGTCGGCGACGCGTTCTCTGCGACCGCCGTCAGCCGCGACACAGTGGACTTGAGACTGGCCTCCGAGTCGATCAGAAACTGACCCGAGAGCACGATGGACTGCCCCTCCTGCAGGCCCGACAGGATGGCTGTCTGGCCGTCGGCTGTGACGCCGACGGCCACGTCGGCGACATCGAATCCACCCTCGTTGCGAGCGACGATCACGACGTTGCGCTCGCCGGTCGTGATCACGGCTTCGCTCGGCACGGCGAGTTGCGGCTCGCCCGGCATGCCCACGAACTCGAGCGAAACGAACATCCCCGGCACTAGTTTGAAATCGGAGTTGTCGACCACAATGCGCGCCGGCAGCGTTCGCGTTTCCAGATTCACGTCGGGCAACAACGCCGCAACTCGACCCTTGAATGTCGTCCCCGGCCATGCAGTCGCGCGCACTTCCACAGTCGAGCCCATCGGAATCATCGAAACCTGGGCTTCAGGCACCTGCGCGTCGACCCAGACCGACTTTAGGCCATTGATGCGAAACAGCGGCGCGCCCGCCATGAACACCGAGCCCTCGCGCACCGCGAGCTCGGTGACGACCCCGTCGATGGGTGCAAGCAGAGTGGTCGTTGCTTCGGTCTTGCGATTCATCTCGATAGCCTGGATCGTCGTCTCGGGCACGCCGAGCACGACGAGCCGTTGCCGGGCTGCAGTCCGGATCGAATGGCCGCGTTCTGACTGAGCGCCGAGCAGCACGAGGTATTCCTCCTGGGCCGCGATCCAGTCTGGTGAGAGGATGTCTGCGAGTGGCTGACCGCGTCGCACGCGCTCGAGCGGCGCCTTTACGCGCAGGCGCGTCACGTATCCTTCAACGCGCGCCTGCACGAGTTCGAGCGACTCCTCATCGAAGACGATACTGCCGACCGCGCGAAGGCGTGGCCGCAAAGCCGCTTTCTCAACCAGCCCGACTCGAATGCCGAGGTTCTGGGTTACCGTTGGACTGACTCGTACGGCAGCGCCGCCTTCTTCGCCTGCGTACACGGGCACGAGCTGCATGTCCATGAAGGGAGACTTGCCGGGTTTGTCGAACTTCGCGCTCGGCACCATCGGGTCGTGCCAATAGAGGACCTTGCGCTCGTCCTGGTGCGGTGTGTCGGTCTGTTGGGCGGCATCAGGCGAGGCGCTTTGGTGCGCAAACCAGTATCCAGCGGCAGCTCCACCGGCTAGCGCGAGGACGATTACGGCGATAAGTTTCGCGGCGCTCACTAGTTGTCCCAGTTCAACGATGCGGCTGCGGCAGGCTCACGTAGCGCAGGTACGCCCACGCGCGTCCGCGCTCGTTCCGCAACTCCGCGTGCTCGATCACCAAATCGACTTCCTGCGCAAAGGCATCGAGGGCGAGGCGCAGGTCAGTGCGGCCGGCACGAAAGGAGGCGAGCGCCGTACGCGTACGCTCCCGGGCGAGCGGGAGGAGATCCTGCTCATACCGGTTGAGTTGCTGGCCAATCCGCTCCCATTCAGTGAGCATCTGGCGCAGCGTCGCGGTATGCATGCGCAATTCCGCTTCGCGCTCAGCTTGCAAACGTCGCAAATCTGCGTGCCTGGCGCTGACGACAGGGTCTTGTCGGTACCGCGCGAACAGCGGCAGCCCGATGCGAACCTGCAGTGAAACCATGTCGGAGAAGGCGGGGCCGCGTTTCGCAAACGTGAGTTCCGCACTCCAATCCGGCCGTCGCTCCGCGCGGGCGAGGTCTACGTCGATTCGGGCCGCGGTGGTGCGGGATTCGAAAAGCAGTAACGGGCCGTGCTCGTGCACCGTGGCGAGCAATTCCGCTGCGGATGTCGGGAGCTGATCGAGCGATGGCATCAGGGCGAGTGGCTGAGCCGCCGCATCCGCAGGGATCCAGCGGGCCAACTCGAACGTGGCGTTTCGAACCTCGCTCTCCATCCGGAGCACGCGATTGGCCAGCTGCACCACAGCCGCCTCCGCCGCCAACCCCTCGGCGCTGGAGCTGCGCCCGGCCGACACTGCCGCGCGTGCGACCGCCGCCTGCAGTTCGACCTCCGGTTCGAGAGCGCGCAACTCCGCGAGGGAGGTCTCAGCGGTCGCGCGCCGAATCCACGCTTGCGACACCTCACGGGCGATGTCGAGGCGCACCTGCATGAGTTCCGCTTCTGCGATGTCGGCGTCTGCTGCCGCGCGCTGATGCCGCAACCGTCGCTTCGCAGCGCTTGGAAACTCTTGCATCACGCCGATGCCGCGCATCGTGAAAGAGTCACGCGTAAACGAGTAAGCATCTGGTCCGTTGATCGGCAGGTCATCGATGCCGACGATGAGCTCGGGGTCAGGCAGTCGGCCGGCGCTCACGACGAGTGACCGCGTCGCATCCACGTTTGCAGCACGCGCATCCAATTGCGGGGCATTCCCTAAAGCCTGTCCGACGGCTGCTTCGAGCGACAAGGCCCGCTCGGTGGCTGCCGCCGTCAGCGGCCAAAGCAGAATGAGTGCGACCGGACGCAACCATTGCGTCACAACCCCGCGTGACCTCGGCGCCGCAGGGCGATGAGGCGCAATGACGCGACGACGTCGTTCGAGAGCGAGCATGAACTCATGCAGCTTCATGCCGGTGCCCGCGTCCGGCGCGAAGCACCGTGCCCCGTCCGTGCGTTCGCCGGGCCCACATCAGGAAACGATAGCCGAGGAGCACCGCCAGTATGCCGGCGTAAACGAGCGGCTCGCGGACGTCCGCCTTCACCTGCCAGTAGTAATGCCACACCCCGAGCACGGCGATGAGATAGGCAAGCCTGTGCAATATCTGCCAACGTCTTCCCAGCCAGCGCATCATGCGGTTAGTGGAAGTGATGGCGAGGGGAACGAGGAGGACAAGCGCCGCAAACCCGATCGTTATGTAAGGCCGCTCAAGTACGTCCTCGATGAGCGTTGCCAGGTCGAGCGACTGATCGAGTAGCAGATAGACCAGGAAGTGCAAGCTCGCGTAGGCGAAGGCGAACAGCCCAAGCATTCGACGAAATCGCACCAGGGCATTCACGCCAGCGATCCGCCGCAGCGGTGTGACGCACAGAGTGATCAAAAGGAAGTTGAGCGCCCACTTGCCCAACACGTCCTGCAACTCGTTGATCGGATCGGCTCCAAGGGATTGTCCAAGCACTTCAAGCGCGCCGGCCAACAGGCGCACAAGCGGTAGCAGCGCGGCGACGAACAGCAGCGGCTTGTAGATCCAGCGAATCTGATTGTCGAGTGTCATGTTCAATCGTGTAACTCGCGGCGTGTATTCAATAGAGCCGCGTCAGATCCATTCCCCGGTAGAGAACCGCTACTTGCTCCGCGTAGCCATTGAACATGAGTGTGGGCCTTCGCTGGGCGAACAGGCCGGCGCCGATCCGCCGCTCACGTTTCTGGCTCCAACGCGGATGATCTACATCGGGATTCACGTTCGCGTAGAAGCCGTACTCTTGCGGCAACGCGAGATTCCAGGCGGTCTTCGGTTCGCGTTCCGTAAAGCGGATCTGTGTGATCGATTTGATGCTCTTGAAGCCGTACTTCCACGGCACCACGAGTCTCAGGGGTGCGCCGTTCTGATTGGGCAGGACCTTGCCGTAAAGGCCAACGGCCATGAGAGTCAGCGGATGCATCGCCTCATCGATGCGCAGACCTTCGACATAGGGCCACTCCAGAACGGGATAGCGCTGGCCAGGCATCTGCGCCGGATCGTGCAGCGTTCTGAACTCAACATACTTCGCTCTGGAAGTGGGCTTGAAGCGACTCAACAGATCGGCGAGTGGAAAGCCCACCCACGGTATGACCATGGACCACGCTTCGACGCAGCGCAGCCGATAGACGCGCTCTTCGAGTGGATGCGGCCTCAAGATGTCCTCGAGCGTGAATGTGCCCGTCACGTCCGCCGCACCCGCGATCGTCACCGACCACGGGGTCGTACGCAGCGCATGAGCGCGCCGTGATGGCGCGCTCTTGTCCGTGCCGAACTCATAGAAGTTGTTGTACTCCGTAATATCTTCATAGCTGTTCGGCTGCTCGCCTGTACTGAAGGCAGCATTGCGCGAAGCGTTGAGCTTCAGGGCTGCGGCTTGAGTAGGAGGCAGGAGCAGCGAGGCGCCAGCTCCCAACGCGGTTGCGAGAAAGCGCCGCCGACCCTGATATACCTCGTAGGGCGTAATCTCGGCCGCTCGTATGGAGTGCGAAACGTTCGTCATCGCCGCCTACCAGGGGTCGCGACTGGCGCCTTGCGCAGCGATTTCTCAGGTATGAGGTGGCGAATGGCCGGATAGAACTGCGTGAACGTGCCGTCGTATGCGCCGTGGCGTACGTGACAGGTGACACATTCGTTGCCCGCCGGAAGGGCGGCGGCCTGCGTATCCTTTTTCGAGAACGGATAGAAAACGCGCCCGTCAGGCGAGCGCCGGCGGTCAATCAGGTGAATCTCGAAGTTGCTGAGGTCGCCCTGCACGAAACCGCTGCGGCTGATCGAGACCTGCTGCTGCGTCTCATAGAACGACAGCAGAAACATCGAGCCGTCCGGATACTCGCCCTCTGCGACGAAGCGCCGATAGGCTTTCGGTTCCATCAGCACGACCTGAAATTCTCCGGGAGAGTTCGGATTGAATTTCGCACTGTTGTTGTATCCCATGCCGAGCGATGCGCCCAGAAACACCCACTGATCCAGATCTGCGGGGCGACGCAGCTTACCGCCGGGTGCGAACTGCGCCACGTCGAGGGGCCTGCCGAGCGCCGGGTTCTGCCGCTTGCGTCTCCCCCGCCGCGGCTTGGGTTGCGCTGACCACCGCGTACGCAAACAGAAGCACTCGTGCGATGAGGCCGCGCCAGCGCACGTCTTCTCTGTTCGTGCGCACGACATTTCCCCGGTGGACGTCTGAAAGCTTGCGGCTCATCTGGACTTGGGCGGATGCTGCGTCGCGCCGGTGATCTTTTCGCAGGTGCCCTTGGGCACATATATCCACGAGGCAGGTTCGCTGTCCCGGGATGCCGTCCCTGCACACGAGTTGGCACTGAAGAAGCAGTCGTTTTTCCCTGCCTTCACGATGCCGTAGCACTTCTCGTATTTGTATGTGGGTTTTTCAGGATGCACCTGGCCCGCGGCACTGCCTGTCACCAGGGCCGCGATCGCGGCCGTGACGAGTGGAAGATTGCGCAGCTGCTTGCTCATGAATTTCTCCCGATGTAATGGAAATCACAGGGTGGCGCGAACACCGAGCAGGACGAGATTCCCGTGTTCGCTGCGCAGACCAGAATCACCTTCGTCTTCGAGCCGGAAGTAATACCAGGCACCGTAGAGGCGAATCCTTGTCGACAGCCTGTAGGAAAGGCCTGCTTCAGCCGCTGTCAACGTGTCATTCCCGCGAAACTCTGAGTCACCTTCGCGAGTGGCTCGTTGCAAGTAGGCACCGGCGGTCCATGGGCCTGCGTTGTAATTCAGGCTGATAACCGTTCCCCAGGCATCGCTGATCGAGGATTCATTCGCTCCGGGTGCCAGCGTGGCACTGCTGCCGTCGTAAGTGATGCTAGCGCCCAACATCCAGTCGTAGTCCCACACGTACGTGGCGCCAACATTCACGGAATGAAGGTCGCGCAGTCCGGTTGCTCTCACATTGGCGCGTGCGAAACTGTATGAGCCACCCACGTGCAGCACGTTTTCGCCCCAGTAGGTGTCGTGTGTAAGGCCTGCCTGGGCGAGCTCGCCGAAGCGCGAGTCGTCGGCCTCAGGAGAATACGAGACGCCCGCCAGCCAGCCGCGCGCTTTCGGCGCGACGTAGAGAGCCTTCGTGGAACGATCGTCCGAGAGCGTTGCAGCGAATCCCAGGCCCGCCAGCTCGCGCAACTGTGCGGAAACCGCGCTGCCCAGGAAGGCAGCCTGAAGCCCGCCGCCCGGATCCAGGCTGGGACCGGAAGCTGGGCCGAACTCCGCTCCTGTAAAGGTGAAGTTGTTGGGTGCGTAACCCAGCAGCACGTCGGGAAGGCCCTGTCGGTCGCCAATCTCAAGTCGACCGTGACCGCCGAAGACCAAGACGCTCGCCTCGGCGAATTCAAGCTCAAGCTCGGGCGAATACTCGACCACGGCGCGCAAGCCAACGTCCGGACCGTGATCGTTGGACCAACGCAGGAGCGCACGCAATGCCGCATCGAGACGTGTATGACCATCGTCCACAGTCGTGTTCGCGGTTTCATCGGCCGCGAAGCCTGTCGTGACATTCGCGTAGCCCTCGACAACGAGCTCCACGGGAGACTCGCCAATACTTACCTGCGCATTGGCGACGGATATGAAGAAGAACAAAGCGAGGCCAGGGGCGAACGCCGATCGCTTGTTGTCTTGCGCTGGCAACATGTTGCCTCCCGGAAATCGACTGCCGCTCGGGAGTTGCATGTCCCATGCCATGGAAATCAGGCGAAGAGGACTCGATGTTTGCGGTCGCAGCCGCAGCCCGCCGCGGCTAGCCACCACCCCACGTGGAGCTGCCGCGAGGAGCCGTGGCGTGAAGGTAGAGAAATGGAAATCGGCGCTATTGATACGAACGGATGGCTCTAAGCGGACAGTCGCAGCGCGCCTTCAATCTTCGTGAGATCGCGCTCAAGCGCTCCGACAGGACGGATGTGACCACGTCTGACTCGTGAAGCGTCAGGTCCTTGTGATTGCGGAGCATCTCGTTGGCAGATGCGGTCTGCGTGGCCAGGCGGGGCGGACGAATCAACTCCGCAAGAATGACTACAGTGACGAGGAAAGACGCGAGTATTATCGTGATCCCAACGCACCGTCATGCCTCATGGCGCCGGAGCGTGGCAGTCGCAATGCGACCTTCAGCCGGGAACCTCGCTACGGGCTTTCTTCAGCAGCTCGATGAACTGGCTCGCGATTCGCGAGGGCGGCCGATGCGAGGGCAAATAGAGCACATACTCGAATCGGGCGACCGGTTCGAACGGCCGGAGCACGATGCCGTGCGGCACGTAGTCCATGGCGCTGATCGGATTGAGGATGGAGCAGCCTACTCCGCGCAGCACGAGGCCGCAGATCGTGATGGCATACTGAGCTTCCACCACTATTTTTCGCTCGATCCCTGCGTCCTCGAATATGCGATCCACCTTGCCGCGTGCCGGATCCTCCAGCGCAAGAGAGATGAATGGCTCCTGGCGCAGATCCTCCGGGCGAATCACGGAACGCTCGGCGAGAGGATGACCCGGCGGAAGCACACAGACGCCCCGCGTCGCCAAAAACGGCTCGCTGATCACTCCCTGGACGTCGCTGCCGGGCGTTGCCAGGCCGAGGTCGAACTGTTGCGCGGCGATCCAGAAGCGTACCGTCGACGAGCTTCGGGTCTGCAGTTGAACCCGTGTCGATGGATTGAGCTCCAGAAACGTCCTGACCACCGAAGGGACGAAGCCGGTGGCCAGCGCCGGCAGACAGGCAATGCGCAGCTGGCCCGTGCGGAAATTGCGGATGTCGTCGGCGACCTGGCGTAGCGCACGCAGTCCCGTAAACGACCGCTCCACTTCCTGCAGAAACGCTTCAGCCTCGGGGGTCGCTGTCGGTGCGCTGCCCTTGGTGCGCTCGAACAGCATGAACCCTATGGCGCGTTCGAGATCGGCAATCAACCGGCTCACTGCGGGCTGAGAGAGATGTAGAGACTCTGCAGCGTTGGTTACCGAACCGGTTCGCATCACCGCCCGGAACGCTTCCAGCTGGCGCAGATTCATCAAGTTAAGCAGGCCCTCTGGCCGGTTCGAGGAAAGGCTCTGACGCAGGCCACCAACATAGCGGCGCTGCGCGGAAAAAGAAACGTAAAAAGTGCCGCCGCGGGGGGTTCGGCGGCGAGGGGGAATCGACTCGCCACGGGCTCTGCCGCCCGAACGCCGAGGGTGTTCGTGCATCGCCACAGCGACCTGCGCGGCAAGCTATCGAGCGCCGGGAAAGCGGAAGCGAAGGCGATGGTAGCCATCGCCTTCGTTCGCCTCAGAATTTCGCCGTGGCCCGTAGATAGTAGAAACCACCGCTGAAGCCGAAGGGCGAAAACTGCGGATACACGATGCCGTTGTTGATCTGGCTGAGACGCAGATCCTCTGCCGGGTAGACATCGAACACGTTCTCGGCGCCCAACGTCAGAGTCAACGAGTCGGTGACATCGAAGCTGGTCTCCACGTCGACCAGCCACTCCTCGGGGAAGGTCTGATCGAACGATACGGGCGTCGGCGTGGCATTGGCCACCGCGTCGGTCCACTCGCCGTAGTAGTTACCGCGGACCAGCAGTCCCCACCGGCCGAGTCGATAGTCGAGCGAGACGTTGCCGCGGATCTCGGGATTGAACTCACGGATCTCGATCTCCCGCTCGCGGCTCACAGCCAGCACGTTGCGGATATTCTCGGCTTCGTTGCGGGTGCGATTCGCGCCCAACGTCAGCCCGAGCTCGGAACCGGCGTCGAACGACCACGTCTTGGCGAGCACGACGTCGACGCCGCGGGTCCTGGAGTCAAAGAAGTTGCCCAGGAATCGTACGCTCTGGAACTGGCCCGGATCGACGCCCTGCGCGAGCAGTGCCGCGCGATCGGCGGCGGTGATGGTGATCCGCGACGTCAGACCCAGGCGATCGTCAACCTCAATGTCGAAGTAGTCTACGGTGAGGAGGTAGCCGAGGAAGTTGAACACGAGGCCGCCGGCAACGTTGAACGACTCCTCGGGGGAGAGTGCCCGGGCGCCATAGAACTGGGAGATCGCGTTCGTCGGCGGTAGTGTTGCGACCAGTAGCAGGCCGCCCGTCAACGGATCGATGTTGGTGGCGACATCCGAGATGTTCGACTGACCAGGTGTCGGTGCGCGGAATCCGGTGTTGACCGATGCGCGCAGCGCGACTGCGTCGCTGAACGCGAACCTTCCCGAGACCTTCCAGTTGAAGGTATCGCCGAAATCGGAGAAGTCCTCGTAGCGTGCAGCGATGCCGAACGTCAGGCGTTCGGTCACGTCCGTTTCCACGTCCGTATAGACAGCCCAGTTGGAGCGCGAGAACTCGCCGGCAGTCTCCGGCGTATAACCGGGAAAGCCGCTCGAACCCACCGCAAGGCCGACGAATGTGCCCGTGTCGGGGTCGAACACGCGGGCGAACGGACCCGCCTCCCAGGACGCGCGGTCTCCGGCCTGGATCTCGAACTTCTCCTCACGCACTTCAGCTCCGTAGGCGATGCTGAGCGGTGAAGCAAACCAGGATGTTTCCCAGGGATAGACGAAGTCGACGTTCGCTCGCGTTTCCAGTTGCTCGATCGTGCCCGGCTCGAATGTCGTCGGGGAGGCGGGTCCGAGAGAAGGATTCACGGTGTTGGACAGGCTGTACTCGAGCTCGCTGCGCCCGGTTCCCGCACTTACGTCGTATCGCAGCCCGACGCCGAATTCTCCCCTGAAGCCGGCCGTCACGCTCAGGTCGGTGATATCGGTACCGAAATCCGGAGCGAAGCCTCCGGGAAACTGCGAGGTGAAACTGAAGCGCGGACCGCCCGGCTGATTCGTCAGCGGTACGCTTCGGAAGACGTCGAGTCTCGTCGTGGGATTGCGGTAGAAGAACGGCGATTCCCCTTCGCTCGAGCTGTAATTTCCAAACGCATAAGCTGCCATCGATTCGGTGGTCGGGACTTCAGCGTTGAAGAACACTCGCACTGCCTCGGTGTCGACGTTCCCCCAGACCTGTGCCGGTACGGGGACTGCTGTGTTCCCGGCGTCGATCAACGCCTGCGCGTCCGGCCGCTGCCGGCCACGCGAGGTCGGTTCAGAAGTGGCGTACTCAGCGCTCAGATTGAAGAAGCCCTGCGCGGTAAGCGGAAACCCCGCGTTGACCTGAACGTCGAGGTCGTCGCCATCGTCCTCGTAGTATCGGCCCGCCCGAGTGATGAACGTGAAGCCTTCGTTGGCGTCCTGCAGCCTGAAATTGATGACACCCGCGATCGCGTCGGAACCATACTGCGCCGCTGCGCCATCGCGCAGCACCTCGATTTGCTTTACGGCGATCGCGGGTATCGTCGCCAGATCGGGACCCTGAGCACCGGCGGATAGCGGTTGATTGGTGATCTGTACCAGCGCGGAGCGATGCTGGCGCTTACCGTTGACGAGCACGAGTGTCTGATCCGACGGCAGGCCCCGCAGGCTGAAGGGCCGGATGAATGCCGCGCCATCCTGCGCCACAAAGCGCTGGACGTTCAGTGAAACGACCTCAGTGCGCAGCGCATCGTTCAGGCTGGAGAAACCCTGCTGGAGTAACGAGTCGCCGCTGATGACATCGATGGGTGTCGGTGAGTTTTCCACGGTGCGATCGGAGCGGCGCGTACCGGTCACCACCAGTTCACCAAGCGTTTCATCTTCATCGCTGGCTTCGTTTCCCGACACTCCGCCTTGCGCAGCCGTCTGCGCCGGGGAACCGAGGGAGACAGCCATCAGCGCTATCGCGATAAAGAACCGCCCTGCGATGGCCTTCGGGTTTCCAACGCTGCCCATGTTCGCTGTCCCCCAGTTGTGTGTTCGGCCCAGTCAATCTCGTGCCACGAGCCGCGCGCGTCAAATTCCAATACACCGGCAGGTCATGCAGAAAACAAATGGGTCGCAACTGGAGGCGGTCATGCGCGTATTGAATGGCCTGTTGCATGGAAAGCATTTCCCATCCGAAGCCCCTTCGCTTAGCTTGAGCGCGCAACTATCGCAGTTGAGCCAACGCATAGAGAGGCACGCGGATCATGGCCAATCGCAGGTACCCGACCGGAACCGCCACGTCCGAGAACATGGATGCCGAACTGCGCACCGGCAGGAACCCGCTGACAGGAAGGAGCGCGCCGAGGTTCGCCACGCTGGCGGCCAATGGCCCCCATCCTCCCTCCGCCGGCGCAATCAGCACGCCCGTCGAACGTGCGTCGACCATTCTTTACGCGTCTGCCGACGAGTACATGCGGCGTCATGACGGGTACTACGACGACGTGATCTACGGCTTATACGGGACGCAAACCACCTTCGCCCTGGCCGAGACGATCGCCGCGCTGGAAGGCGGTCACATGACCGTCATCACTTCTTCCGGAACAGCTGCGATCGCACTCGGACTGACGACTTTTCTGGGCGCCGGCGACCACCTCCTCGTTGCGGACACGGTGTATGGCGCTACGCGCCGCTTTTGCGAGGAATGCCTGCGCCGCATGGGAGTCCAGGTCAGCTACTTCGATCCGCTCGCCACAGAAGCCATCTCGGAACAGTTCCGGCCGAACACGCGCGCCGTCTATCTCGAATCCCCCGGGTCACACACGTTCGAGATGATCGACGTGGCACAGGTCACCGCGATTGCCCGAGAACGCAAGGTCGTGACGCTGATGGACAACACCTGGGCCACTGCCGTCCTGTTTCGTCCGCTGGAGCACGGCGTTGATGTCTCGATCGAATCGGCGACCAAGTATCTGTCCGGACACTCCGACGTGATGATGGGCACGCTGACGGCCGCGACCTCGGACATGTATATGCGCCTCAAGGACACAGTGGGGCGCTGGGGTAACTGTGCCGGCCCTGATGAGTGCTATCTCGTGCACCGCGGGCTTCGCACACTCGACGTTCGCCTGGAGCGGCACCAGCGCAACGCCATGGTCCTGGTCGAATGGTTGCTGCATCGTCCCGAGGTTGCGCGCGTGCTGTACCCACCGCATGAGAGCGATCCGGGACATCATCTCTGGCGCCGCGATTATCGGGGTGCGTCAGGATTGTTCGGGATCGCCCTGCGCCCCGAGTACTGGAGCGTCTCAAACGCTCTGTTCTCGGAACTCCAGCATTTTCGCATCGGTTCAAGCTGGGGAGGTTTCGAGAGCCTGATCGTCCCCGCGTGGCCGCCACCTCCGCGTACGTGCCGTCCGGGCCCCGCCAAGGGTGAGCTGGTGAGGATTCACGCGGGACTCGAGGATCCTGACGACCTGCTGGCAGATCTCGATGCAGCGTTTAACCGGCTGGCGCGAGCGATCCAGTGATCTTGCGCTCACGACTCGGTTTGACTGCTTTACGCTTGCAGTGCATTGGCCTGCAGGGCACCTGAGACGAGCTGGATATGACTCGGGTTGACGACGCAAAGAGAATTCACAAGCTGAACCCGGCGCTGCTGGGATTTTCGTGCATCAGATGCCATGCGGATTTACCCATCGGAGACTACTTCGAGGGATGCCCTGCGTGCCTGACTGCAGGCAAGCCGGCGACTGTCAGGTCCGAGTACAGCCGATGGCCCAGTTCGCTTCTTGATCCCAGTGAACAAGGGATGCGCAAGTACGCAGCCTGGCTGCCCTATGCGACATGGGTCAGCCTGGGCGAGGGAGGAACGCCGTGCGATAGCTTTCCTGCGCTGGCCGAGGAACTAAAGGCCGCAAGCGTCTTCATCAAGAACGAAGGTGTGAATCCGAGTGGCTCGCACAAGGACCGAGCAAGCTGTCTCGCGGTCACGCGCGCTATCGACGTGGGCGCGACAACGATCGTCGCCGCCTCCAGCGGAAACGCCGGCGTTTCGCTAGCGGTCTATGCAGCGGCAGCGGGGATTCGCTGCTGTATCGTCACGACGCCTGCCCTGTCGCCCATCTACGGACGCGCCATCACCATGACGGGCGCAGAACTGGTCACGGTGCCGGAAAGCCTGGCTCGCTGGCGACGTGTCGCCGAAATGGTGAAGGAGCGAGACTGCTTTCCGGCGACGAACTATCTCACTCCCCCTGTTGGGAGCAACCACTTCGGACTGGATGGGCTGAAGACCATCGCCTATGAAATCTGCGCAGATCTTGGCGGGAAGAACCTGGATGTGGTGGTGGTTCCAACCTCGCGAGGCGACTTGATCTGGGGACTCTACGAAGGGTTCAGGCAGATGAGAGAAGCCGGCCTGCTCGAGACGGTTCCACGGCTATTCGCGATCGAGCCGTTTCCAAGGATCAGCAGAGTGCTGGGCGGAGAAGAGTTCACGGGCTGTTTTCCCGGCGACACGGCCCTCGTTTCCATCGCGGGCTCGACTGTCACTTACCAGGCGATCGAGGCGATCCGTGCAAGCGGCGGCGGAGTCGTCGTGGTGAATGACGAGGATGTCGTTCACGATCGGCTTCGTCTCGCTCAACATGGCTGCCACACGGAGCTGGCCTCGGCTGCAACCCTCACCGGCCTCGCTATCCTTCTCAAGGACGGCCGGATCTCGAGGGATGCTTCGGTTGTCATGGTTGCGACCTCCCGCGGGCAGGGAGAACTGCCGGAAGGGTCGGGGGCGGAATGAATCGTTCCATCATCTCCGACTCCCTGCTGCGGCGAGAGATCGGAAAAATAGGTGTCGCGACGATCGCCATGAACGGAGTGATAGGCTCCGGCATCTTTGCCCTGCCGGCGGCAGCCATAGCGCAAACGGGTTATTTCAGTCCGTGGATCTTCGTGCTTTGCGGCGTCCTGATACTCTCCGTGGCCCTGACCCTCGCCAGGGCGGCGAGTTTCTTCGAGATCACTGGCGGCCCGGTCGTATACACGACGCATGCATTCGGAAAGTTTGTCGGGTTCCAGACCGGGTTGTGCCTGTATGTCAGCCGCGTCGCGGCGATCGGGGCAAGCGCCAATCTGATTGTCAGCCACGCTGCCGCCATCTGGAGTCCCCTCGAGTCGGGCGTCGCAAGGGTGGCTGCGATCACGGCGTATGTCTCGCTCGCCACGATACTGAACGTGGTCGGCGTGCGCGCCGGTCTGGCTGCCGTCTACGTTCTGAGCGTCCTGAAGCTGCTGCCGCTGTTCTTGCTGATCCTGGTTGGCGTCCCATCGATAGAGTGGGGTTTGGCGGCAGGTGCACCGTTTCCGGCCTCTGCAGAGCTTGGACAGACCATGCTTATCATGATGTATGCGTTCATCGGCTTCGAGTTCAGCCTCGTCAACGCAGGCGAAACCCGGAACGCCAGGGCCGAAATACCGAGAATGCTCGTGGGCACGGTCCTGGGCATAGCGCTGTGCTACACCCTTATTCAGCTCGTGGCCGTATCGGTGGCGCCAGATCTCGGAGAAAGCGACACGCCGCTCGTCGAAGTGGCGAGAAGGCTCGTCGGCCCTTGGGGCGCACTCATGCTCGGACTGGGAGTCGCCTTCTCGACCAGCGGATCGAGCCTGGCCTCCCTGTTAACCGCGCCGCGAATCACCTTTGCGCTTGCGCGAGACGGCAGTCTGCCGGCGTGGTTCGGCAGCGTGAACGAAAGGAGTGGCGTTCCCGTCAACTCGATCGTGTTCTGCGGGATACTGAGCATCGCCGTTGCGCTTAGCCAGCATTTCATATGGCTTGTCACGATGAGCACGCTGGTGCGCATGTTGAGCTACGCTCTGTGTATCGCGTCCCTGCCGATCATAGAGAGGACGATGCCCTCGCAGCAGGATCAGTTCAGGCTGCGCGGAAAGTTGGCGATTCCCGCGATCGCATTCGCCCTCACGATCTGGTTGATCAGCCACTCTAGCGCCGACATCTGGGTAATCGTGGGCGCGATGTTCGCCGTCGGGACCGTGGTCTACTGGCTCTCGACCCGCAACAAGGCGAGAGTAGGAGCGAGCCCCTGAGATCGGCAGGCGTCGCTGCTGCTCATGCGGAGTCGTGGCCATCACTCGTGCCATCGCCGAGCCCCGCGAGATCGAGACTATCGTTTCGGCGGCTTATGTGGAGAACATGGATATGTAGAGCGCTGCTTACCTTCGCGCAGAAACGCTGCGCCTCTTGATTCGATGCTCCACATGACTGACGGCCACACTCACACATCCTTTCCGAGCTCATCGAGAATCGGGCAGTAATCGCCGCTACCGGGGCAGAGATTGAGCAGCAGGGACAGCTCGCGCTGCATCTGTTCCATTTCGCGCAGCTGCACCAGCAGTGCATCGCGCTTCTGCTGCGCCAACGCACGCACCGCCTTGCTGCACTTGATGGGGTTCTCGCGCAGCCGGAGGAGCCGGCCGATGTCGTGGAGGCTGAAGCCGAGAGCTTGGGCGCGTTTCACGAACCGCAGCCGCGTGAGGTCCTTGTCACGATACGCGCGGCGGCCGGCGGGGTTGCGCGCCGGTCGCGGCACGAGGCCGATCTTCTCGTAGTAGCGCAGCGTGTCGGGTGTGATGCCAACCGTGGCTGCCGCGCTTCCGATGCTGTAGCTGGTGGTCATGTCAGTCGACATCCAGTTCACGGAGAAGGGTGGAGACGGCCGCATCCGAGATCGCACCGGCCAACCGGACTCGGCCATTGACGACGACGGTGGGCGTGCGTAGGACTCCCGCGCTCACCGCCTCGTCGAGGTGAGTCACGACGTCGAGCTCGCGCAGCATCAGCCGACCGCCGTGTGCGGCCACGAGTCGACGCAGGCGCGGCCGGGCCTGCCCGCAGACGTTGCAGTGGAGCGCATAAAAGAGGTCTATGTGCAGGGCCATAACTACTTTCGCTTGACTTGGAGTTCACTCCAGGTGGCAAGCTGGCCACAGGGTAATGGGAAATGCCGCCGTGAAGCTAGCAGGACGATGGACCGAGGCATCCGCCGGAGTGGGCGCGCTCCTCTTGGCGAGCGGAACGCTCCTATGCTGTGCGCTGCCGATCCTGCTCGTGACCTTTGGCATGGGAGCCACGGTGGCCGCCTGGGTGAGCGCCGCACCATGGCTCGTCGCACTGAGCCATTACAAGGCGTGGATGTTTGCCCTCTCGGCGATCGGACTCGTGGGCGCGGCACTCCTTCTCTGCCGGCCCGGTCGGACATGTCCGACTGACCCACGGCTGGCTCGGTTGTGTGCTGTGGCAGACCGCTGGAATCGACGTGTGCTCGGACTCGCGGGCGTGCTGTGGCTGGCGGGCGCGTTCGCCGCCTACCTGCTGTTGCCGCTGCGGCAATGGCTTGATAGCTGAGAGCGCATCGACGTGAGCAGCCAATCGACCAGCAACCGATCTGCACGCGCAGTGGCGTGCCTCATGCTGGTCGCAGCAGCAGGCATTGCGGGCACTGCGTACGGCGAGGGGCACGGGCCGGCGTTTGGCTTGGCGACGCCGACGCTGGCGCGTGGACAGTGGAGCAGCGACACCGCCGTGATGCAGGTTGAAACCGAAATGGGCGATGCGCTAGCGTATCGCGAGATGCTGGGCTACGGCATCACGGAGGATCTGCAGGCGCTGCTGACCTTTCCGCTCGAGCGGTCGGACGCGCCCATGCTGGCACCGACTCGCGGCGGCAGCATGATGGGTGCGATGGATGGCATCGAAGCCTCGCTTATCTGGCGCTTCCATCGCGACGCAACGGCTATCGGCACGCGGCGCGAGAGTGCGCTGCTCGTCGGAATCTCCGAGCCCGTCGATGACACGCGCGGGGATCTGCAAGTGGGTAACGGCATCCATGTCGCCGCGGTTACCGGTTACGCCTCGCGCAGCCTCTACTGGTGGGGGGGCGCAGGAACGCTGCACTACCTCGAGAAGCAAGGCGATCAACTCGGCACGCTGTACTACCTGACTGGCGTGTTCGGCTGGCGTCCGCCGCTCTTTCAGCACGATTACCCAAAGCCCGACTGGCGCGTGTTCCTCGAAGGCGTGGCGGAACACACGGAGCGACACCGCATGAATGGGCAGACCATGCCGAACAGCGGTGGGGACCAGCTCCTCGTGGGTCCCTCGCTTCTGGGGCTGTACGGTCGCTGGGGTGTGGAGGCCGGCGTTCTGTGGCCTGTCGCACAGTCGCTCAACCGGCCGCAACCCGAGGAGCGCTACCGCGCCAAGTTCGTCTTCACGTACTGGTTTTGATCCAATCGAGGATGCCCGCATGAGAGTCCCTCAAATGGCGAGCGTGCACACCCTGCTCAAGAGCTTGTGGCTCGTCGGTGTCACCGGCCTCGCGCTGCCCGTGCACGCAAACGGCTTGACGGAAGTTGCGCAAACGATCTTTGGGATGGACTGCGCGCCGTGCGCTTATGGCATCGAGAAGGGGCTGAAGAAGCTCCCCGGTGTCACCGCAGTGCGCGTCAGCCTCAATGAGGGGCAAGCCGTCGTTGCGCTCGCTGCCGACAGTTCCACGACGATCGAGAACATCCGCAAGATCATCCGCGACAACGGTTTTACGCCGAAGGCCGCGCGCGTGAAGCTCGTCGGGACGCTTACGCAAGCGGGCGGCGGTCTGTGGCTCGAAGCACCGGGCGTACCGCGCTACCGGCTCACGGCGAGCAACGGGGCGGTCGAGGCTGCCCTTCGAGAGCGCCCGAACGGAGAAACCGTCAAGATCGAGGGAGAGATCACCGAAAGTGCGGCGGTCGCGGGCGAAGTGAGAGTGACGCAGCTGCTGAGCAAGTGACTCAACTGGCCCGCGCCGCCTGTCGCGGATCGCCGGCAATCCCGCTTCCCGGGACACGTTCATGGTCAAAGTCGGCGCAGCCAGCCGGAAATCTCGCTGCCCTCGAGGCGGACGCGACCCGCGATGGGTGCTGCGAGAGTCTCGGGGAATACTTGAGACAGCGCCTGACGCTTCAGGTCCATGTCGGCCCGAGCGTAGCGCATCGTGGTGTTGAGGCTTGCGTGCCCGAGCCACTGACTGATGGTCGCGAAGTCGACGCCAGCCTTGAGCAGATAGACCGCGGTGGTGTGGCTCAGCGAGTGCGGATACAACCGTTTGCTGAGGTCGGAAGCTGCGGCAGAGAGTCGCTTCGGCAGCTGCTTGCACAGCAGGTAGCGACGCCGCAGCGCGTCAGCGGCTCACCGCGTCTGTTGAGGAACAGCGGGAACTTGCACAAGTCCTCACTCGACGACGAGGCGCTTGCGACCAGCTCCTGCAGGAGCTTCGCGGTCCTGGGCCAGATGGGACAGAGCCGCACGTTGCTGCCCTTACCGACGAGCCGGACCTGGTGAGGCGGATCGTTACAAGCACCAATGCCTGGGCAGGCGACGACAAGGCTGACTCAAAAGCTCCCAAGCAAATCGCGCAAGCAGATCAGGATCAGGACACGCCGCCATGAACAAGGATCTGCCAGCCGGTTCGCGCGCCGTTCACGAAGCCATGATGAAACACATGGATATGATGAACGGCATGCGGATGACCGGAGATACCGACAAAGACTTCGCGATGATGAGGATTCACCACCATCAACAGGCGATCGACATGTCGCGTGCACAGGTCAAGCACGGAAAGGATCCCGAACTCCGGCGCAGGGCCGAGGAGATCAAGGGACAGCGAGAAGGGCATCGTCGATCTGAAGAAAGAGGCAGGATAGGACAATAGTCCTCACGCCGAACCTCAGGATCTCGAGTCCCGGCCAGAAGGTCGGGACTCGAGCTGGATTCGCTAGCTTGCCGTCGCGGCCGAGCGCAACCGGAGGGCGTTGCCAATAACGGATACCGACGAAAAGCTCATCGCCAGGGCCGCAATCAACGGGCTCAGGAGCAATCCAAACACCGGATACAACACTCCCGCCGCCAGCGGAATTCCCAGGGCGTTGTAGCCGAATGCGAAGAAAAGATTCTGGCGGATATTGCGCACCGTCGCGCGGCTGAGCTGCCGGGCGCGCACGATGCCGCGCAGGTCGCCTTTCACGAGCGTGACCTGCGAGCTTTCCATGGCGATATCGGTGCCAGTTCCCATCGCGATACCCACGTCGGCCTGAGCTAAGGCAGGCGCATCGTTTATTCCGTCGCCGGCCATCGCCACGCGACGGCCTCCGGACTGCAGACGCCTGACCACTTGAGCCTTATCGGCGGGTTGCACTTCGGCGATCACTTCATCGATCGACAGGTCCCGTGCAACGGCCTGTGCAGTAGTGCGATTGTCACCAGTGAGCATGACGATTCGGAGGCCGTCCTCCTTCAAAGCATGCAGGGCGGCAGGCGTGGTTTCCTTGACGCGATCACCGACGGCCAGGATGCCGGCCAAAGCCTTGTCTACCGCAAGGAACATGACTGTGAAACCTTCGTTGCGCAGCGACTCGACCTCTGCCAGGGACTGTTGAGAGTTTGCCCCTGCGGCCTCCATGAGACGCACATTGCCAAGCGCAATTGACTTGCCGTCGATCGTTCCCCGGACGCCCTGTCCTGTAACAGACTCGAACTGCTCGACCTTCACGGGTACAACGCCGGCGGCAGTGGCACCGTCCACAATCGCGCGGGCAATCGGATGTTCGCTCGCCATTTCCAGTCCGGCTGCGAGTGCAAGGACCTCGCGCTCGGCAAAGCCGGAATGCGGCAAGGCGCGAGTAAGCGTCGGGTGCCCGACGGTCAAAGTGCCGGTCTTGTCGACAACCAGCGTGTCGATCGTACGCAGCGATTCGATGGCTTCGGCGTTTCGGAAAAGAACGCCCAGCTGCGCGCCGCGTCCGCTGGCCACCATGATGGAAATCGGCGTAGCCAGGCCAAGAGCACAAGGACACGCAATGATCAGTACGGCAACCGCATTGACGACCGCATAGGCCAGCCGGGGCTCTGGACCAACCAGCCACCAAACGAAGAACGTCGCGATGGCAATGACAATTACGGAGGGAACGAACCAGGCGGAGACTCGATCCGCGAGTCGCTGCAGGAGTGCTCGTGATCTCTGCGCCTGGGCCACGAGACCGACGATCTGCGACAACAGGCTTTCAGCGCCGACCCGTTCAGCTTCAATGACGAGCGCGCCGGTTTGATTCACCGTTGCACCGACGACGTTGTCTCCGGGCTTCTTATCGACCGGCAGTGGCTCGCCGGTGAGCATCGATTCATCGACGCTCGACTGGCCGATCACCACGCGCCCATCGACAGGAACCTTTTCTCCCGGGCGTACGCGCACGCGATCGCCGACAACGATCTCGGAAAGAGGCACGTCCTCCTCTCCGCCGTCAGCACGGACACGACGCGCCGTTTTCGGAGCAAGCCCGAGGAGCTGCTTGATGGCCGCACTGGTTCGCCCACGCGCCGACAGCTCGAGCCACTCTCCAAGCAGCACCAGCGCAACGATCACGGCGGCAACTTCAAAGTAGACGCCCACCATGCCGTGCTCGTCTCTCATCTCGACCGGAAATATCTCGGGCGCAAACGTGGCGGTCACGCTATACGCAAAGGCAACGAGCACGCCCATGCCGATAAGCGTGTACATGTTTGGAGCGCGGTGGATGAGCCCATGCCAGCCGCGTCGGTAGTAGTCGAGTCCAGTCCACAAGACGACGGGCACCGACAAAAGCAATTCCAGGTATCGCAGGTTGCGCGCCGTGCTGTGGCTCATGGAGAGGCCCAGCAAGTGCGGAACCATGGCGAGGAGAACGACGGGGACTGTTAACGCAAGGGCGACGGAGAACTTGCGCTTCACAGCGACTATCTGGCTGGTGTCCTCTTCCGCCGTGGGCATAAGAGGTTCCAAAGCCATGCCGCAAATCGGGCAATGCCCTGGGCCCACCTGCCTCACCTCTGGATGCATCGGGCACGTGTAAATCGCGCCCTCAAGATCTTTGTTCGTGCCAGCTGCAGGTGCAGCTGGCCGGACATGCGAGCGATGGGCGTGATCTTCCGCCTGCTGCACTTTCGGATTTCCGGACTCATCGACGTATTGCGAGGGGTTCGCGAGAAACTTCTGCCGGCAGCCGGCTGAGCAGAATGCGACCGACCTGCCTGCGTGCTCCGCCTTGTGCGGGGAATCCGGCGAGACTGTCATTCCGCATACGGGATCCACGAACCGCGACTGGGCGAGCCCATGATCATGTCGCTCCCCGTGATGATGATGTTTCATGAGACTTCCTCAGCGCCGAGCGCTCCCAAAATGGGGCAGTCCTCCGCTCTGCCGTGACCCGGGCAAGCGGCGATCAGTGCCGCAAGTCCCTCTTTCATTCGAAGTAGCGCCGCAATCCGCGCTTCCACATCGGCCAGCTTCTGAGTCGCGGAACTCTTCACCTTCGCGACGTCCCGCTGCGCGGATAAGGCCAATAGCGCCTTGATCTCGCCTAGCGTGAACCCTAAGCCCTGCGCCCTCCTGATGAACCGAAGTCGAGCCAGTTCCAGTGAGCCATAGCGGCGATATCCCGACGCCAACCGCAGCCTTGGGCCAAGCAGTCCGTTGCGCTCGTAGTAGCGGACAGTATCGATGCCAACACCGCCGCGCCTCGCCAGTTGTCCGATGCCGAATGATTCGTGGATGGACATGCACTCACCGATCTGCGGTTCGCACCCTAAAGTCAGGACCGTGGTCCAGAGTCAAGTCTTTGTTGCTGGCTTGTTGGGGCGGCTCGACCAGTGGATATGGACGATTCGCCAGCCGTCCTGCGTTTTTCGCAGCACCATCGTCTCGGTGCTGGTGACGTCGACCGGCTTTTCACCGGTGGAGGCCAGCCGCTGCTCCGTTGCAACCCACGCCAGGTCGCCCTGGGCGTCGCCAGTACGCGAGAGCAGCTTGTGCGTGGCTGACTTCAGAAACTTGGCATCGCCACCCATGTGATGGGAGGCGTATTCCGCTCGCGACCGCTCTGCGCCGCCGCTCTCGAAGATCAGCACGGCGGGGTCCAGCAGATTGCTGGCGCGCCGAGTGTCGCCGGACGCGAGGGCTCGGAAGAAACTCTCGACGATCGCAATTGGCTCAGCGGTGCTGGCGGCGAGCGGCGCGCCCGCTTGTGGAGCAGCGGGCTGTTGCTGCTTGGCTGGGCCGTGCGAATGCGTGCTGTGATCATGGCCGGGCGACGGGGCAGGCGACGCAGGCTTCTTTTCGCTCGAAGGTTGGTCCGAGTGTTCGTGACCGCCCTCAGGCGATGAAGGCTTCCTGGCAGTCGAGGCCTGCTCGGAGTGCTCGTGCTCGCCTTCCGGTTCGGTTTTAGCCCCCGCCTGCTCAGAATGCGCGTGTGCATTGTCGCCATGGCTGTGCCCTGACCCTTGCGCGGCCAAGTCTCGATAGTCTTCGAGAGACAATTCAGGCAGCCGCTGAAGGAACGCGACCATTCCCCAGATGCTTCGATCATCGTGGGTGACGCCCCAGGCAGGCATGCCAGTCATTTTCAAACCGTGCTTGATGATCCAGAACGTCTGCTCGGGCGTGCGATGCGCGGCATGCTCGGCAAGATTGGGTGGCTTCGGATAGAGGCCGGCCCGCATTTCCGTATCGCTCATTCCCGGCGCGAGGTGGCAACCGGTGCACATGGCGTTGTAGTGCTCAGCACCGGAAGCCAACAGCTCTGGATCGTCGAGCTTCGGCATTTCGATACCGCCGGCCCGAGCCGCTATGGAACGCTCTCGCGCGGTTTCGAGGACTCGGTGGGTGAACGACCAATGCGGGTCGTCAGCTGCGACATTGAAGGCTCCGCTGTAGACGAAGGCCACGCCGAGGAGCGCCAGGACTCCGATCGTTACCAGGTATGGGGCGAATCTTTTCATTGGTCACCTCTTCTGCGTGTTGGATCTGCCGCGCCGTGATCCATCTGCGAGTGATCCATTTTCGAATGATCCATCTGTTCTTCCTTTGGCGGCGGGGGCTTGCTCATCGGGCCGCTTTCGCTGGCGCCAGGCCCGCGATGAGGAGAGCCGAAGTTCGGGTCTTCACTTACACGCCGGGCTACCGTGCCGCGGGGATGTGCATACCAACCCGGATCGCGATAGTCGCCGCGCGCGAGGTTGTCGCGAACCTTGACGACCGTGAACATTCCGCCCATTTCCAGATTTCCGAATGGACCGTCACCCCACATCATCGGCAACGTGTTCTCAGGGCCCTTCATGTGGCCCGCATTGACGTGGTCCTGGTGCTCGGCCATTCCGTCACGTCCCATTGCCATGAAACCCGGCAGCATCGCGCGGATGTTTTTCTCGAGGCCGCTTTGATCGACACCGATCGGATTCGGAATGTCGTGCCCCATGGCGTTCATGACATGGTGAGACATGTGACAGTGAAGAGCCCAGTCGCCAGGCACGGCCGTGAACTCAATATCTCGCGTCTGACCGACTGCGACGATCTCCGTCGTCTCTCTGCGCCACGCACTGCGCGGCCAGCGACCGCCGTCTGAACCGGTCACCAGATACTCGACGCCATGCAGGTGGATGGGATGGTTCCACATGGAGAGGTTGCCGATGCGGATGCGCACGCGATCGCCAGTGCGCGCCACCAGCGGATCGATGGCAGGAAAGACCTTGCTGTTGAAGGTCCACAGGTCAAATTCCTGCATGATCGCCGGGTCTGGCCGGTACGTGCCCGGATGAAGTGCCCAGTTGTGCAGCAGGAAGCAGTAGTCCCGATCGATGCGCGTCGGCTCTCCACCTCGCGGATGGATGATGAACATGCCCATCATGCCCAAGGCCATCTGGACCATTTCGTCGGCGTGCGGGTGATACATGTGCGTCCCGTGCTGACGCAGCGTGAACTCGTACGCGTATGTCTCGCCGGGGCGTATATGCGGTTGATTCAGCCCGCCCACGCCATCCATGCCATTCGGCAAGATGATTCCGTGCCAATGGATCGTCGTGTGTTCCTTCAGGCGATTCGTGACGAGAATTCGCACACGATCGCCTTCGACCGCCTCGATCGTCGGACCCGGCGTCGTACCGTTGTAGCCCCAGACCTTTGCTTTGCTGCCGGGAGCGAATTCATGCTCGAACTCCTCGGCTACGAGGTGGAATTCCTTCACGCCGCCCACGCGGCGATAGGGAAGCGTCCAGCCGTTGAGCGTTCGGACTGGCGCAAAGCTGCGCGCCTCGGCCGCTCGCTGCGGCGGCTGATCGGAAGGCGGGGCCGTTGGTGCAGGGTCCTGAGCCGCCGGCGGGTGATGTTCGTGCGTCTGAGCCAGGGCTTGTCGGCTGGCGAACCCCGCGAGGGCGCTGGTGCCGGCAGCCACGAATAGTTTTCTCCTGGAAAGTTTCATCGCATTCATTCCCGTGGTTTCGAGTGGGCGTCGTGCTCGGGCGAGGAGGGTTTCTGCGACTCCGGCTGCGTGGCCGGCGGGTCGCCCTTCGGGTTCGCACCCATGCCCTGATGTTGTGAATGGTCTTCAGCGGGCATCGGCTTGATGATCTCGTCGACACCCAACGTCGCCTTTGGCGACTGCTCATCACCCGGAAGTTGCCCTCCGGCGACGCGCTTCAGCTCGACCCGCGTAATCCAGTAATCGCGCACCGCCTCCAGGTATTGCTGGTATGCATCGAACTCCTCCCGCTTGGCCTGGAGCAACTCAAACACGCCGGCGAGCATGAAGTTGTATTCCTCCATGGTTCGTGCAACGACTGCTTCCCGTTGGGGAATGAGAGCGGTCCGGTATTGCTCGGCAATGTCACGACTGGCCGCCAGGCGATCCAGCGCGAGGGCGACATCGTTGCGGATCGACAGCTCGACGGTAGCCAGCTCCGCTTTCGCCAGCTCGAGCTGGCTGCGCGCGCGCAGGACGGCGCCCTGGCCCTGGTTGAAAATCGGGAGCTGCAGGTCGAGTGTGGGTCCGCTCAGCCTGGCTCCGTCCGTTTCCGACTCGCGCTCGTACCGGACGCTCACCTCGCCCAGGAATCGCCAGCGGCGTGACAGGGTCAGCGCATCTTCGAGGAGAGCGACGTTTCGGCGCAGCGCCATAGCGTCCATGCGCTGCCGCAAAGCAGTTTCCAGCAGCACGCCCTCCTCCGCATCACCTCCTGGCGGAGCCGGCAGCTCGTTCGCGGTGTCCCATTTTTCCCGTACCGAGATACCGAGGACCGCTGCAAGCTCAAGGCGCGCCCGAGTCGCATCTGCGGCCGCATTCGCCGCATCAATACGCGCTTCGCTTGCAGCCGCGAGCTCCAGCGCCAGGTTGCGGGCCGAAATATTGCCCGCCTCTCGGGAGCGCTGGGCGAACTCGGCCGCTGCATCCGCAGCCCGCGAAACCGCGCGCCGCATCTCGGCGACCTGCTTTGCCGAAACGTAGTCGAACCACGCAGTTTCGACAGATGAAGCGAGGTCAACCAGCGCGTTGCCGATCGTCAGCTGGGCGTTCTCGAACTCCGCGCGTGCGAATCGGCGCCGTGCGGGAAGCAACAGGAGATCTGCAAGCGGCAGGGAGAGACCGCGCGTGATCTGGCTGTGTCCTCCGCCATCGGGGCGCAGCCGCGAATATCCGAAGGTGGGATTGGGTAGGCGACTGGCCTCGATGACGTCGGACTGAGCAATACCCAGCTCTGCATACGCAGTCCGGATCCCGGGATTGCGAAGAAACGCCAGTTGAAGCGAACGCTCGAGCGTAAGTAGCTGGGCCAGCAGCTCTTCGGTACGTTTCTGAGCAGCTGCTTCAGAACTGGCGTCGCCGGGCCAACCCGGCCGTGGTAGCTGGCGCGCCGCGGTTAATTCATCTATGCGCGAAGCAGCCTGCTCGCGCGGCGTGGATGCACACCCAGCCAGGACTACGCCTATCACCGAAGCGGCAATCCCTGACCATGCTGATCGAAACATCTCGAGCTCCCGGACAGTAACAGCGCGACCACCGAGCGAAATTCGCAGGGGATGGTGCTGCTGGATGAGGTAGCTGCCGCGATCCGTAGCGGCCGCGGATAGCTGGCTCATTGGTGGCGGGTCTGGCCCGCCGGGGGCTCAGGCGTTGGGTGGTCTAAGGGGAGATTCGCGAAGAGCGCGGGGATTGAAAGTTTCCAGCCGCGGAGTCGCCCCACTGTGGGAAGGTATCGGCGTGGCTTCGGGGTTGCCAGCAAACATCAACCCCGGCGGGCTGATGAAACAGGAGCATTGGAGCCCTTTGCAGCACGGCAAGCCGGAGCTGCGCGGATCGTCAGGTTCTGGCGACTCGGCCGGCGCTTCGTGGCAATCCGACGGAGCGGCGCTGGTGGTATCGCTAGCGTGATTCACTAACCACATGCTTGCCATGGCCGCCGGTGTCATGACGGCGTACGTCAGGAGTACCAGAACAAGAACCGAACAGAGATGACGCTGTAATCGTGGAGTCATGGGGAGCGGCGGTCGTTATCGGCCACAGCATGCCCGCATGCGTCGAACACTTCAAATTTCTGCACGACGGCGGGGATGCGAACCGCAGACGAGAATGAGTAAGCGCTAGCCACTGCTATCCGCAGCACCCTCCGCCTCCCTGCTCGGGTGGGCAACGCCGGTCCCGGTCCAGCCTTGCGGTCGCGTCGCACAAGCGCGACAGCGGAGACCTCCTTCACGGAATGCCCCTGCTTCGTCGCGCCTGCCGCGGAACTCTGGTATTTTCCACCGCGATGTCGCGTTCTGCAAAACTGCGCCTGGTGATCTTGCCGCTAGTCTGCGCCGCCTTACTCTTTGGCAGGGTGGCGGGCGCGCACTTGCACATGTGCCTGGATGGCCAGGAGCCAAGTGCGAGCGTGCACCACGAGAATGACGCCGGAGCGCATCACGAGAACGACGGAGAAGAAGCCGGCACCCATTCGGACGTTGATCTGTCGCTCATAGGCGAACTCCTCATCAAAGCGGGCAAGACGGGGTTCGACCTCCCGGTCGCGGTCCTGAGTGGGCTGCTGATCTTGATTCTCTTGCCTCCCGCACTCCGCCTGGCGGTGGAGAAGCGCGCGGTTCCCGTCCATCGTCCATCCCTCTTCCCACTGCGTCCGCCCCTTCGCGGGCCCCCTCTCGCCTCCCACTGATCGTTAGAACCGCCTGCGCTTGCGCGCGGCGGCTCAATTCCGGCTCGCAACGACTCATGCGTCGCGCGACGCCGATGGGAGGTATCAATGATTCTGCGACCAGCATCCCTCGTGGGTGCATGCTTGATTACGTTGGCGATGTTGACGTTATCCGCAGGTGCTGCGCCCGCGGAGAATCGACTCACCCTGCAACGAGCCATCGAAGCAGCGCTTGCGGGCAACCCCGAGCTCAAGTCCTTTCAGTTCAGGTTCCGTGCAAGTGATGCACTACGCAGCCAGGCGGCATTGCGTCCACCTGTAGAGGTTGGGCTCGAGGCTGAGAACATCCTCGGTTCCGGCGCGTACAAGAGTGTCGACACTGCCGAAACCACGCTTGCTCTCTCCCACGTCCTGGAACTGGGCGGAAAACGCGAGGCTCGCATCGGCCTGGCCGACGCGAGTCGAGGAGTGCTGGAAGCAGATTTGCGCGCGCGGCAGCTCGATGTGCTGACCGAGGTCACGCGCCGGTTCATCGACGTAGCCGAGAAGCAGGAACGCCTGCGCCTGACTCGACTGGCGCGAGGACTGGTCGAGCGAACGGTTTCCGAGTCTCAGAAGCGCGTCACCGCCGCGAGGTCCCCACACGTCGAGCTCGATCGCGCGAACATCGCGCAGGACCGGGCAGTACTTGACGAGCGTCGCGCGGAAGCAGAACTCACCGCTGCACGGCGTCAGCTCGCGGCGACCTGGGGCGCCCAGGATTTTCTGATCGGCGGAGTTTCGTACGACTTCGTGGATGCCGACCTTTACGCCGTGCCCAGAATCGGGGAAACAGAAGAGTTGCAGGCACGGGTCGCTGCGAATCCCGATTTCCTTCGCTACGCATCCGAGAAGCGGCTGCGCGAGTCGGAATTGCGGGTCGCCGCCACAACCCGCCGGCCGGATGTCACCTTCAGCGCCGGTGTGCGGCGCTTCGAGGAAACTGGCGACCATGCAGTCGTGGCGTCGTTCTCGGTGCCCCTCTTCAGCAAGCGCCGCTCAGCTCCTTTTGCGGACCAGGCACGAGCAAATCTCGACCTCACGATCGCGCAGCAGGAAATGGCGACCCTGAGAGCGCGAGCCACGTTGCTCGAGCTGCACACGCTTCTGAAGCACGCCGTAAACGAAGTCGAAACACTGAAGGGCCGAACGCTGCCCAGCATGCAGGAAGCGCTGCAAGAAACTGAGTACGCATACAAGCGCGGCCGCTACAGCTACCTCGAGCTGGTCGACGCACAGCGCGAGTACGTTGCGATTCAGGACTCTCTGATTGACGCGGGGACGGATGCCCACCTGCTGCAAGCCGAGATAGAGCGGTTAACCAGTGCCCCCCTGTCCCCCACCACTGATTTGAGATCACAGCCATGAAGACCATGTTCGTTGCGTTCAGCCTGGTTACTGCCTTGTGGCTGGCGGGGTGCAGTGACACCGCGAAAGATGAAGGGATAGCTGCAGAGAGTCACGCCGACACGCAGCCAGAAAACCATTCCGAGGGCGAACACGCGGAGGAAGGCGAAGGTCACGACGAGGAAACCGGTCGCTTGACTCTCACGCCGCAGCAAATAGAGGCGGCACAGATCCAATTGGAACAGGCCGGGCCCGCACGGGTGCGCGAAGTACTCCAGCTTTATGGCGTGATCGTTCCAAACGCTGAGCGGGTACGTGAAGTGACGGCGCGCTATCCGGGCATGATCCGAAGCGTGGCCAGGCGCGTCGGGGACTCGGTCAGGCGAGGGGATGCGCTGGCGACGATAGAGAGCAACGAGAGCCTCGAGACCTACACACTGACGGCACCGCAGAGTGGCGAAGTTTCCGCGCGCGACGCCAACCCAGGCGAGCAGAGCGGCGATAAGGTGCTCTTCACGATTGCAGACGTATCCAGCGTATGGGTCGAGCTATCCCTTTTTCCGCGAGACTTTGCCAGGGTCCGCGAGGGACAGCTCGTTCGCGTACGCAGTCCAGATAGAAAGCTTGCCGGGGAAGCGCGCGTCATTCACGTCGCCTCGATAGGCAGCAGCGCCAGTCAGACTGTGACGGCCCGTGTCCTGCTCAGCAACCCGAAGCGACTCTGGGCCCCTGGCCTCTATGTCACCGCCGAAGTGGCACTGGCCGAGATCCCCGTAGCGATAGCGGTTCGTAACGAGGCAATCCAGAACGTGGAAGGACGCGACACGGTGTTCGCGTTCGACGGTACTGCGTTTGAGCCGCGCCCGTTACGACTGGGACGTCAGGACAGTGAATTCAGTGAGGTGCTCGAAGGCCTGGAGCTCAACGCCCGCTACGCGACGCGCAACAGCTTCATTCTGAAATCCGAGCTGGGCAAGGGGGCCGCCGACCATGGACATTGAGCAGGTCGACGCAGTGGCCAGCCCGGGCCTGCGGTACTCCGGATTCGTCTCGCTCGTCATTGCGGGGATCACGCCATGATCGATGCCCTTCTCCGTTTTTCGATTGCACGGCGCTGGATCGTCATGTTCCTCGTCGGCGCGGTGGCCGCTGCCGGGGTCTGGAACTATCAGCGTCTGCCGATCGACGCAGTACCCGATATCACCAACGTGCAAGTGCAGATCAACACCCAGGCGGAAGGATATTCCCCTCTCGAGGTGGAGCAACGCATTACCTACCTCGTAGAGACGGCGATCGCAGGACTGCCCAACCTGGAGTACACGCGTTCCCTGTCGCGCTACGGATTGTCGCAGGTCACCGTGGTTTTCCGGGACGGCACGGACATTTACTTCGCGCGCAACCTGGTGAACGAGCGCCTGCAACAGGTGACCAGCCAGTTGCCGAGCGGGATCGAACCTGAAATGGGTCCCATCGCTACGGGCCTGGGCGAAATATTCCTCTACACGGTTGACGCGAACCAGGACGCGCGGCAACCGAATGGGGAGTCCTACGACGCTACCGCACTACGCACGTTGCAGGACTGGGTGATTCGACCACAGTTGCGGCAGGTGCCCGGCATCACCGAGGTCAACACGATCGGCGGATACGAGAAACAGTTTCACGTCACACCCGATCCGGCGCGACTGCTCGCCTACGGCTTCTCGTTCGATGAAGTGGTCGAGGCGCTGGAGAAAAACAACCAGAACATTGGAGCCGGCTATGTCGAGCGCAATGGCGAGCAATACCTCATTCGGTCGCCCGGGCAGGTGTCGGACATCACCGATATCGAACAGGTGATCGTTGCTCATCGCGGGGGTGTACCGGTCACGGTGCGCGAGGTTGCCGAGGTGGCTTTCGGCAAGCAACTCCGCACCGGTGCGGCGACCCGGGATGGTGAGGAAGTCGTCCTTGGAACGGCGGTGATGCTGATTGGTGAAAACAGCCGCACGGTCTCGGAGGCGGTCTCGGCAAAGCTCGAAGAGATCAACAGGACCCTGCCGAAGGGTGTCTCCGCCGATCCCGTCTACAACCGTACGGTACTCGTGGAAAAAACGATTTCCACGGTGCAAACCAACCTTCTCGAGGGCGCCCTGCTGGTCATCATCGTGCTGCTTGCCATGCTCGGGAACATAAGGGCAGCACTGCTGACCGCGATGGTCATCCCGCTATCGATGCTGATGCTGATGACCGGCATGGTCGAATCAAAAGTGAGTGCCAACCTGATGTCACTGGGCGCTCTCGATTTCGGCCTGATCGTCGATGGAGCCGTCATCATCGTCGAGAACTGCATGCTTCGACTATCCCAGAAGCAGCACCATGAGAATCGCCTCCTGACGCTCGAGGAGCGCCTCCGGGTTGTTTTTTCGGGCACGAAAGAAGTCTTTACGCCAAGCCTGGTGAGTGTCCTGGTGGTTATCCTGGTCAATCTCCCGATCCTTGCCCTTACTGGCGTAGAGGGAAAGATGTTTCGGCCAATGGCACTGGCCGTGATCATTGCATTGCTGGCGGCACTCGTGCTTTCGCTCACATTCGTTCCTGCCGCCGTCGCACTCTTTCTGCGGGGCAAGATTGAGGAAAAGGAGAACACCATCGTTCGGGCAGCGAGGCGCGCCTACGCACCCGTGCTGGAGGCAAGCCTCAGGTGGCGAATGCCCGTGCTCGGCACGGCCGCAGCTTTCGTGTTCCTGTGCGGCTGGATCGCAACCCGCATGGGGTCGGAGTTCATTCCCACGCTGAATGAAGGCGACCTTGCCGTGCAGGCGCTGCGCATCCCGGGCACGAGCCTCACTCAGTCATTGGAAATGCAGTTTCAGCTGGAGCGTGCAGTCAGGGACATGCCTGAGGTGAAAACCTATTTTTCGAGAGTCGGTACCGCGGAGGTCGCGACAGATCCCATGCCGCCCAACATTTCGGACGGCTACGTGATGCTCAAGGACCGCGTAGATTGGCCGGATCCCGACAAACCGCGGGAAACGGTGGTAGAGGAACTCGAGCAGAGATTGCAGGTGCTATCCGGCAACGCCTTTGAAATCAGCCAGCCAATTGAGCTTCGTTTCAACGAACTCATTTCAGGCGTGCGCTCGGATCTGGGTATCAAGATCTATGGCGACGATCTGGATCAACTCCTGAGAAGCGGCAATGAGATTGCGGCAGTGTTGAGCCAGGTGGAGGGTGCGGAGGGCGTAAAGGTGGAGCAGATCGCTGGCTTACCAGTTCTGTCCGTGCATCCTGACCGTGGCGCCTTGTATAGATACGGCCTGAACGTGGCCGATGCGCAGGAAGTGCTGGCAGCTGCGACCGGCGGCAACGAGGCAGGCCAGGTATTTGAAGGGGACAAGCGTTTCGGACTCGTCGTGCGTCTTCCGGAACACTTGCGCAGCGATGTGCGGGCTCTCGAACGGCTCCCTATCCCCGTGGCGGCTGCGGAGGACGGGCAGCACGGAGCCTACGTGCCTCTCGGAGAGGTTGCTTCCATTCAATTGGCGCCGGGACCCAATCAGATCAGCCGGGAAAATGGCAAGCGTCGGCTGGTGGTAACAGCCAACGTGCGCGGACGTGACCTTGGCAGCTTCGTTGCCGAGGTACAGCAGAAGGTGCAGGAGAGAGTTGAACTGCCGTCCGGATACTGGCTCGACTACGGCGGAACCTTCGAACAACTCGAATCTGCGACCCAACGGCTGACCCTGCTCGTACCGTTGACGCTGATGATGATCTTTGCCCTCCTCCTCATGACCTTTGGCTCGGCAAAGGACGCCCTGCTCGTATTCAGCGGCGTCCCTCTCGCGCTCACAGGGGGCGTCATCTCACTCTGGTTAAGGGACATTCCCCTCTCAATCACCGCAGGCGTGGGGTTTATCACGCTTTCCGGCGTTGCGGTGCTGACGGGAGTGGTGATGGTCGCTGCTTTTCGCGATCGACTGGCAAACGGGGTTATGCTGGACGAGGCAATCCGTGAAGGCGCGATGCTGCGTCTGCGACCTATCCTGATGGTGGCCTTAGTGGCCGCTCTCGGATTCTTGCCCATGGCCCTCAACACCGGCACCGGCGCGGAGGTGCAACGCCCGCTGGCCACCGTCGTCATTGGGGGAATCATCTCGTCCACCCTGCTCACACTGCTGGTGCTCCCGGGCCTTTACCGCATGAGCTATCGGCGCGAGCCAGTTGCTAGCCGTGATTCGACGAGCCCCGAACTGGCGCCTTCATGAGCCAAGCCTCGACGTCCATTGCTGCAAGTAGTCTCGCTGAGCTCAGCGCCAAGGGTTTGGCCGGTTAGTGGGCGTGCGGCTTCCCGCCGTCGTGGGAGTGCGCATGACTGGGCACCTGAGGCTTCGCAGTTTCTCCTCGTGCCTCCGAAGCTGGCATTACGTCTTCACCATGGTGCGAGTGTCCCGCACCGCTGGCCACCAGTGTCGTGTACTCGGCTGACGACATAGCCGGCAGCTTCTGCAGAAATGCCACCATCCCCCAGATACTTGGATCGTCGTGTGTCGTGCCCCAGGCCGGCATGCCGGTCATCTTGATGCCATTCTTGATGACCCAGAACGAACGGGCCGGATCGAGTGCTGAGTCTTCGCCGATGAAGCTGGGAGGTTGCGGGTAGAGGCCGGCTCGCAGCTCGGTGTCCTTCATTCCCGGTGCGAGGTGGCAGTCTCTGCACATAGCATCGTAGTGATTCGCGCCGGCACTGATGAGCCCAGCCTCGTCCAGGCGAGGGACAGCGAGTTCTTTCACTTGCCGGGCGATCGACCGATCACGCGCACTCACTATGAGCTGATGAGTGACGTTCCAATGTGGCTCCGTTGCCGCTACGTCGTATAGCCCTCCAAGCACGACGCCGAGCCCAGCGACGAGCACGACGGCCAGCGCCGCGAGAAAACCAGTGACGACCTTCATTTCGACTTTTCCGGCGCCACGTAGGCCGCTGGCGCAAAATCAACGACCTTGTCGCCGTAGATCGGGTCGTAGTAGTGGCCGCCCTCCTTGTAATCCGGGTTCCATAGCTTCTTCCCATCCTTACCCTGTCGATACACGTACGGCGAGAGATGCAGGCGCTCTTTGTGCCAGCGCCCTTCCCTGCCGGACGCGATCTCCGTACCGCCCCCATAGAGCATCAGACCGCCTTCCGCCCGCACTTCGTGCTGCGGGTCGGTATCGCGATACTCATGGCTCACGTTCATCACCTTGTGCCCAAGCTCGTGAGCAACAATCCTCTTCAGCGGGTCGTCCTTGTCGATGGTAATCACTCCTCGCAGCCGACGCGGGATGCCACCGTAGCTGTACGAAGGAAACGACAGGCCTCCCGTGGAGATCGTACGCAGCTGCCAGGTACGCTCATCGACACGCTCGAAGAACGACATGAAGACGTTCTGCAGCACCACCAGGTACACGGTGCGATCGTTGGCCGGATCGCGCTCGATGATCGTCTCGAATGCGCGCAGTGCTTCCGGGGACAGCACGGAAGTCTCGCGCCGGTTGTCGCGGTACATGTTCACGTGCGCGCCACCCGGAGTGCGGCCTGACATGTCGTTGGACTGAATCTCCAGGAATGCCGGATCGATCTCACCGGTCTTCACCCAGAGCAGGTTGAGCTGCACACCGGCTACCGCAAAGATTTCCTTGGCGCGCACGAACTGTTCGAGGACGGCACCGTCGAGCGGAAGTCTTGCCGCGAACGGGGGATCCAGGCTGGACGGATAGTAGATTGCGACATCGACGGTAGGAACATCAGGCTTGATGTCGGCATTGATTCGCTGAACGGCGTCCGACCGCGTCACCATCCATTTTCCAGCGCCCGCAGCCGGAGCGCACAGCAGTACCGCCAGCACCAGCGTTGCGCTCGTCATGCTTCTTCGGATCGGTTCTGTCAAGACAATCTCCCGAGCGTACGCCGTGGGGCGCTCGCGGCTTCAGTTCACCGTGAAAGTGACCGTCGCCCAGTTGGATTCGTAATCAGCTTCCGGGTCCTGGATCTTCTGCATGTGTATGAGTGAGACGTACCAGGTCGCCTTGTTGCTCAACAGGAATTTCGCGCGCCCGTCCTTGTCGGTGCGTACCTGGATGGAGTTGATGTGGCCGCCAGACTCGTCGTGCCCGTGAAAGCCCTCATAGCTTGCGCGCACGAGCTGGTTCGCCACCGGCTTGCCCTTGAACAACACGCGGAAGGACAACTCCTGGCCGAACTTCACTTCGTAGGGATTCTTTTCGAGCAGAATCTCCACCGGGTAGCCGAGCGCGTGCGCGTAGTCATCCGTGCGGCGATCCCCTATCTGGACGATAGCCCGTACGTGCTTCGAATAACGCTCCCGAACCTGGGGAAGCTTGTTTTCCCTCTCGAACACCGCGAGCGTGTCCAGCACACCGTCGTGGCGCAGGTAGTCAATGAAATCCTGCGGCGACAGTGTGATCATCTTCGGCTTCGTGGAGACTCCGATGACCTGCGTCCCCGGTTCGCCCGCGCGATACTTCAGCCAGGCGGTCGTGGCGTCGTCCGACCAGCTGCCCGCGTCGGGCTTCGTCACCTTTCCGCCGGAAACGATGCTCACGTCCGCCATGCGATCGCGACTGATCGCGTTTTCACTTTTGTCGAACGCGCCGTTGATCAGGCGCACCGCCTGCTCAGAGCCGGGTGCCTGCAGCGCCTTCTCAGGCCGCAGGAACATCTCGTGAGCCTGGACCTGCGCGGCCAGGCCAGTCGCAGCAAATGCGGCCAGCAAGGCGGTGACTTTCTTCATGATCATCGTCTCACTCCTGGGCACTGGGGTTACCTGATCTCGAACGTAATCGTCGACCAGTTGGATTCGTAGTCGGCATCCTCGTCGTTGGTGAGCTTCTGCATGTGAATCAGCTGCACGTACCACTTGTCCTTCAGCGTGATCTTGAAACGCGCGCGGCCGTTTTCGTCGGTGCGCAGCGAATACAGGCTGAATTGCTGAACCGTGGCCTTGGGCGGTTCTGGTCGCGTCGCGTGGCTCACGTAGACCTGCTGGTTCTTCAGCGGTTTGCCTTCGAACAGCACGCGGATCGACATTTCGTCCCCGACTTTCACCGCACCGGGGTTCTGCTCGACGAAGATCTCGGCCTTGTAGTTGAGCGGAGTCTTGAAATCGTCTGTCAAGGGCTTACCGACCTGGAACAGTGCCTTCGCGTGCTTGGTGTAGCGCTCACGAATCGTGGTCAGCTTGTTGATGGTCTTGAACTGCTCGAGAGCATCCGTCATGCCTTCGTGCTCGAGGTAGTTCGAGAACATCTCGGCCGGCAGAGCAATGTAGTCCGGGTGCGCGGCCAGACCCGCGAGTGCCGTGCCCTCCTTCTCCGCCACCACCTTGATGTACGTCTGCTTGTACGTCGGATTCTTGTCGACGTCGGCAACCTCTTCCGGTGCCGGACTCTTGCGGGCTCCACCCATCACGATGCTGATGTCGCGGGACATCTTGCGCGTGATGGAGTAGCCGCTCTCGTGGTAGGTCCCGTTCCGGAGGATCAGGAAGTTGTCGGTGCCGGGCCTCAATACATAGAGATCCGAGATGAGATAGGTCTGGTGAGCGCCCGCGACGGACCCCAGCAGCAGCGCCGCTGCGGCAGCGCAGGCGGCAGTGCTTGCGTATAGCGTTCTTGAACGTGCGTTTTTCATTTTGCCTCCATCCGTTAATCGTGAGACGGCACGCCTGGTGCCGACTCTGGGCCATGCGTGTGCACGGAGCCCGAACCATGTGAATGAGCGCCTGCCGGCGCACCCTGCGCAGCGTCGCCGCCGCCCGTAACCGCTCGCATCTCGACGTGCGCATGCGCGTGATCGTCGCGACTCATCGGGAACGTCTCCGCGTGCGCCGTATGGCTATATCCATGTAACTGCATGCCCAGGAGCAGGATGCCCGCGGCCATCAGGCCTGCGTTTATCACGCGACTGAACAACGGAAAGGAGTTTCGTTGCCGCCACAGGCGCAGGATTGCCCACATGACCAGCAGCGCGCCGATCTGGCCGATCTCGACGCCGAGGTTGAAGGAAAGGATGTGCAGGAGCATGCCGCCATCCTCCGCGATCGGCAGCTGCTGCAGCCGCGTGGAAAGACCGAACCCATGCACCAGCCCGAACAGGAACACCATGGCGAGCAGGTTCGGCGATCCGCTGTTCAGGTACTTCCGGAACCCATCCAGGTTTTCGAATGCCTTGTAGATCACCGTGATCGCGATGAACGCGTCGATGAGGTAATAGTTGGCGGTGATACCGAGGTATGTCGCAAAGACCAGGGTGATGGTATGCCCGATCGTGAAGGCGCTGACGAACTTGATGATATCGATCAGCCTGCTGAGAAAGAACATCACGCCGAACAGGAACAGCAGGTGGTCGTAGCCGGTGATCATGTGCTCGGCGCCGAGGCGGATGTATTCCAGGTTTCCGCCTTCGAGCATCCGCTGGCGCGCTTCCTCCGATATGCCGTGCGCCGATGCTGAGCCTGCCGCGAGAACGAGCAGCAACAGCGCTGTCATCCGCGCTCTGCATCCCAATCCTTCCTTATTCATCACTTCAAACTACCTCGCTGCACGATCGGGAGGATCGGCTGGCAGAACTTGGTGTCTCGCGTCATGTGAACCTTGGAGACGGTCCAATCCCTGTGACCGTCTCCGCGGAGGGGATGAGTTCTTCTAAGGCTGCCCGCTCCAGGTCAGCTTGAGGTACCAGCGCTGTCCCATCAGGTCGTAAGTCATCGTGTCGGTGTTCGCGTCGATCCAGCTGCGCACGAACGGAGCATCCTCGTCGAACAGGTTGTCGACGCCAACGGCTACCTTGAGCGCTTCGGTCACGTCGAATGCGAACTGGAGGTTGTGATACATCACGGCGTCGACGTGGCTACCGAGTCCTGTCGCGACGTTGATGTCATCGGCGGCCCCGATGTAACGCACATTCCAGACACCGGACCAGCGATTGCCGCTGACGCCGACGCCGCCGGTGGCCCGCCACTCGGTATAGCTTCCCGAGCCGCCGGTGATGTGGCCCGCATACTCGATCGGTACTGCGCCCTCGAACGCTGAGACATCGTACTGCTCGAGGTGTGACACGTTGAGATCGAACTGTGTGCTCAGGCCGAAAAGCTCGGTGCCGTACGCGATGCCGAGATCGATACCCTGCGCATCTTCCGATCCAACGTTGCTCGGCTGTGCGGACAGAAAGTTCACTTCGCCGGTCAGCGGATCACGGGTATGGAATTGCGCACCGCAGAACGGGTGACTGAGATCGACCGAGTTGTAGCACATCGACAGTTTCTGGGTGCCCGCGATGGACTGGATCGAGTTCTCCAGGTCAATCTGCCAGTAGTCGATCGTCACCGCCAGTCCCGCAGCGAAAGAAGGCTGCCACACAGCGCCGACCGTGAAGGTATCGGCATCTTCCGGCAGGAGATCCGGATTGCCGCCCACCGTCGTGCGAATGACGTTGCCGATCTGGACGTAGTTGGTTGGCAACCCGGCGGCCTGGCAGTTGAGGTAACGGTTGCTGGTCGGGCTCTGGGCCGACCAGTTGCTGCAGGGATCTGCGGTCGTGAGTTGCGCTTCCGAAACGCCACCGAACAGCTCGGGGACACTCGGCACGCGGAACGCCGTCGATTGCGTAGCTCGGAACTTCAGGTCGTCCGTCAGCGCCCACATCAAACCGACCTTGTAGTTCGTGTCGTCGCCGAACAGGTCATAGTCCGAGTAGCGCCCGGCGACGTTGGCCTCCAGGCTCCTGATCGCAGGAATATCACGCAGCAGAGGCACGGATACTTCGGCGTACAACTCTTGTGCTTCGATTTCGCCCTGGATCGGCTGGCGCTGGTTGGTATTTGCGATGTTCACGACCACCAGCGGATCGGGATTGCGCCAGCCCTCGTCCTTTCGACTCTCGGCGCCCGCCGCGAACCCGATCTCGCCCGCCGACCATTCGAAGAGCGCGCCCGAGACGTTTGCACTGAAGGACGTCTGCTCATTACCGCCCGTGTCCCGCTGCGTGAACATGATGTAGTCGATGGCCGCCTGCGAGATGTCACCGACTCCAAGGTAGTCCGCACAGGGGATCGTGGTATTGTTGCAGTTGAAGAGCGTTTCATAGACACGCTGCAGGTTCGCAACATTGGTCGAGCCGTCGATCCCCGTCGTTCGCCCCTTGTTCGCCGTTACGTCCCAGGACCAGTTCTCTCCGATCTCTCCTTCAAAACCGAGCACGACTCGCCACGTGTCGGTCTCCTGGAACGTGTCGCGCACGTCGGTCTCGACGAGGCGGCGGCGATCGAGACGGATGGCCTGACCGGTAGGATTGGTCGGGTGCGATGCCGGGATATTGAAGCTGGCGCGTCCAACACCGGGGACGTAGTAGTTCTGCAGCGTTGCGGGGGTCGCGATCTGGTTGGTCTCGCGGTTGGTGTAGATCACTTCGCTGAGGAAACGCGTCCTCTCGGCCAGGTTGTAGTGTCCCAGCAGCGAGAACGTCATTTTTTGCACCGGGCTGACGGCGTTGAGCCAATGGAAATACGCGACGTCATGCAGTGCCGAACTGTACGGCTCGAAGAAGTTGCCGTTGCCGCCCGGCACCTGGTTGAAGTTGATGCGCGAGCCGGTGGTGGGACCGGTCAGATACGTCGCGCGTCCGCCCGAGGTGTTCGATGAACCCTGGCAGACGAGCGCGTTGCTGACCACCGTGTAACCGCACGGCTCACGGTCGGCCATGTTGATGTCCTGCGTTTCGACGTAGGAGACGGCTGCAATCAGGTTGCCGCGCTCACCCGTGATACCGAGGGTCACATCACCACTGAACTCCTCGCCATCATTGTGCGAGGTCTGTCCGTACTTGGTGTCGAAGTTGAGCCCGTCGAAGTCCCGCCTGGTGACGATGTTGACCACGCCGGCGACCGCGTCGGCTCCGTACAGCGCGGACGCACCGTCCTTGAGGACTTCGATGCGTTCGATCAGCGACGTAGGAATCATGTTCAGATCGACGGAGCTGTTCGCTCCACTGCCGCCGTACACAATGCGGCGCCCGTTCAGCAGCACCAGCGTGCGGGTAGTGCCGAGACCACGCAGGTTCACCTGCGCCGTGCCCCAGCCACCACTATTCCAGTAGGCCGCCGTCTGGTTGCCCCCAAAACCGGCGGACACCGAGAGGTTCTGCAGGAGCAATTCCGTCGAGGTGACTCCGCTTGCGGCGATCTGCTCCGAGCCAAGCACCGCAACCGGGCCGACGGTATCGTAGCTCTGTCGCTTGATGCGACTGCCCGTTACCAGAACCTCTTCGGAAGGCGCCGTTGCACCGGCGGATTCCTGAGCCGAGGCACTGACGCTGGCAGCCGCGAGCACGGCGCTGATCGCCAGCTGTAGCGCAATCACGCTCTTCGTGTTCATGTATGTCCCCTTGTCGAGCCTTTGAATGCCAATTTCGATCGGGCGTCACGTGCCTCGCACACCGGTTTCCACGTCCCGGAAACCACCGAATCTTCTTTGTCAGCGTCCCAACCGCAGACCGCTCACGGGCCTGCTCGAGAAATGGAGCTTTCCGGCCAGCTGGTAACGGCTCGAGGGCGCGAGAATGCGCGCATAGCTCACGAGACCGCCGCGCCATTCCGTCACGCGCGTAATCGCGAGGCAGGGCTGCAAAGCGTCGATTGCAAGCGCCGCGCGCTGCACCTTCGTGGGCAGCGCGGCGCTGATGCACTCATGTGCCTCGGTCAATGGACAACAGCGCTGCAGAAAGTGGTTCGGAGTTTCGATTGCCAGGTCTGCATCGAGATAGCCTGGAGCTGCGTCCTTGCGGACGTAGCGGTATTCGAGCTGCACCGGCCGACCATCGGCCCGATGCACGATCATCGAGTGAAACACGGGGTCGCCCGCATCCAGCCCGAGCGAGCGGGCGACCTCGCGGGTGGCCGCAACCTCGCGCTGACGCAGCACGAGAGCGGAGTACCTGCGGCCGCTCTCGCGGATCTCGTCCGCGATGTTGCGGATTGCAAGGAACGACGAGCGGACGCTGTTGCCTGCAAGGAAGCTGCCGGCTCCACGCACGCGTACGATGAGGCCGTCACCGGCCAGTTGATCCAGAGCGCGCTTGGCCGTCATGCGACTGACGCCAAACTGCTCACGCAGCTGGTTCTCCGAGGGCACGCGGGTGCCGGCTGTCCAGTCGCCGTTGTCTATGCGCTTGCGCGCGTAGCGGACGATCGAATGAAACTTCGCTGCGTGCTTGCCGTTCAAAAAACGTTTTTCCCCCGGGGCCGCCAGTTGTCTAGGCAACTGTCAGGCGTGACCGTACCGCAGCGGGCACGATCAAATCATCGCGGATTTATCTCTGAATTGTCTCCGAATGATGCAATCACGCGGCCGCTCGTGATGGCCCGGAGATCGGCAACTCGAATGAAAGGCGCGTGCCACGTCCCGGTGCGCTATCGACGGCGACCGCACCACCGTGGAGCTCGACGATACCTCGCACGATCGAGAGGCCGAGACCCGCATGGCCGGTGCTGGTCGATCGGCTCGGGTCTGCCCGGAAGAAACGTTCGAAAACCCGCGCCTGCACTTCCTTCGTCATGCCCGGCCCGGTATCCGAAACCCCGACGCAAACCCGGTCGTCCCTGGCAAACACGTCGAGTTGCACGCGTCCGTCGCGGGGAGTGAAGCGCAAGGCGTTGTCGAGCAGATTATCGAGGACTCGCTCGATCAGGCCGATATCGGCGATGACGAGCGGAACATCGTCCGACAGTCGGGCGTCGAGCAGAATGCCCCGCTCACGAGCCGTAACCCCAAATTTCTGCACGACGTCCTGTACCAGCTCACGTAGCTGACACGGCTCGACATTGACGGGCATCTGCTGGGCGTCCAGCCGCTCCGCTTCGAAAAGCTGTTCCACCAGGTGGCGCAGGCGCCGGCACTGCCGGATTGCTCCTTCGATGTAGCCGTTGCGCTCCAACTGGCTCAGTTGCGCCTCTTTCAGCCTCAAGGTGTCGAGATGTGCCTGGAGGGATGTAATCGGCGTGCGCAGGTCGTGCGAGACGTTTGCCATGAACTCACGCCGCAGCTCGCGCTGGCGCTTCAGCTCACCGATCTGACCCTGTATTCGCCCGGCCAGCTCGGCAAAGAGCCGGGTGAGGCGGCCGATCTCGTCGCGTTCGGCGACTGCCGCAGTGTCCAGCACGGGGAGCTGGCTGAAGTCGGTGCGCCGGAACTCGATCATGGCGCTCTCAAGGCGCGCCACGTTACGTGTGAGCCCTCGGATGATGAAAAGCGTCGCCAGTACCGCGAAGAGGACCGCGATGCCGATGATCCCGGTGTGCTCGCTGATGGCGTAACTGCGCTGGATCTGCTGCACGTTGCTGTTGGGCTGGTGGCGATTGAGTACCAGGTACAGGTAGCGAGCCGGCCAGGAAGGCACATCGATGCGGGCTGCGGAGAAGGTTACTTGTCCGTCCGCGTCGCGGGGATCGTCCGCCAGGATGGGAAACACCACGCGCCCCGAGAGGAATTGTTCGATGCTGTCGAGCCCCACCCTTGCACGTGCCCAGCTTTCCTGGGGCACCGAAGCGCCGATGATGTTGCCTCCTGCATCCAGCAGGTAGGCATCGACCGCCGGAGCCAAGGCGGCCAGCCGCTGCACGCCCTCATGCAGACCGTGGACATTGGCAAGCGAGTCCGGAACTGTGAAATGAGCCTTTGCGTATTGGCGCGCAATGTCGCGGTTGACCGTCTGGTCCAGCTCCAGGTGGTAGTTCGCATGCGAGGTGCGCATGACGATGACAAACGCGATCGTCATGACGGCGCCGAAGCCCAGGAAAGTGAGCAACAGCTTCCCGAACAGGGTCCGCAGCACGCTTCAGCCCCGGTGCGAACCCGCGTCGTCGGCAAACTTGTAGCCCACACCCCAGACGGTGAGCAACAGCTCCGGGTTGGCCTGGTCGCGCTCGATCTTTGCCCGCAGACGGTTGATGTGACAGTTGATGGAGTGCTCGTAACCTTCGTGACCTTCGCCCCAGATCAGGTCCAGCAGCTGCGCGCGCGTATAGACGCGACCCGGGTTCTGCGCGAAATGGATCAGCAGGTCGAATTCGCGATGCGTCAGTTCGACGCGCCGGCCTCGCACCGTCACTAACCGCGCCGCGGGATCGATGACGAGCGCTTTGCAGTGAGACAGCATCGGCGCCGGCGAGCGCGGAGCCTGGGCGAGGGCCTCGATGCGGCGGAAGATCGCCTTCACACGCGCCATCAGTTCCGGAATGCTGAAAGGCTTGGTGAGATAGTCATCCGCGCCCAGCTCGAGTCCCAGCACGCGGTCGATCTCGCTGGATTTCGCGCTCAGCACGAGGATTGGCGTGTAGACCTGTTCACCACGCAGGCGGCGGCAGATTTCGAGGCCATCCATCTCGGGCAGCATGATGTCCAGCAGGATCAAGTCGAAGGCCCGCGACCGTGCAGCGGCGAGACCCCTATCGCCCGCACCCGCGATTTCGACCTCGTATCCCGCATCCCGAAGATTGCGTTCCAGCAACATCGCCAGGTCGGGCTCGTCTTCGATCACCAGCACGCGACGCATCGCGCGCACGCGCGATTGCCTGGTTGGCGATTCCTGTGCAGCCGTTCCGATACTCATCGCTGGAGTCTGCCATAACTCGTGTTGCGCGCGCGCCGCCTCGTCGCAACACTTTGGTCTATCGGCAGGTTCTCGCGAGAGCGAACATGAAATCCGCGTTCGCGCTGGCACCGTCGCGTGGCGTATGCGAGTATGCCATCGTGTCTCGGCGCCATCTCCTCGTGTACTTGATCTGCATCGCTATGTCCGTCATGGGCATGTCTGGCGTGCACGGTCATTTCACGACAGACGTGGATGGGCTGCAGGCGCCGGCTCACGACGATCACTGGCAGCAGGACACGCTTGTCCGGCTGCTGAGCCACCATAGCTCTGACCACGCCGAGCGGCATACCTCCGGGGATGTCGATGTCGACCTCGTGACCAAGTGGTTGGGCAAACCGGTCACGCTGGTGGCGTTGGCCCTTTTGTCGATTTTCGTTGGCGCGGCTTTCCTGTCAGGCATGGTCTCCCGGAGGCTACGGATCAGCCTTACTTCCCCTCGCCCCCCCAAGTCTCGATCGAGTCCCTTCCTCGAACCGCCCTCGCATGCTCCTCCCGTAGCGGCCTGATTGGCCGTTCGGGTTGCATTTCCCCTGCCACGGGGATCGATGCTTTTGGGAGAACGACATGCGTTTCATTGCCGCGTACGCCTTGCTGGCGCGCGCGTTCGTTGTAGCAGCCGTTGTGCTTGGTGCGTCATTGGTCCCGGCGCACGCACAATCGCCGGAGCAACCTGCAGCCCATGCGCAAGCTGTCAGCCGGCACTTGACGCTCCGCGAGGCTGTTGCTGTGGCACTGGCGAACCGTCCCGAGCTCGCCGGCTTTGTCTTCGATCTCCGCGCACAGGACGCCCGCGTCGCCGTTGCGGGGCTGCGACCGCCTCTTGAAGCGGATCTGCTCGTCGAGGACTTCGCCGGAAGCGGCACGCGCAGCGGGGGCGACTCTGCTCAGACCACGTTGAGTCTTGGCTATGTGCTGGAACTCGGTTTCAAACGGGACGCGCGCGTCGCAGTAGCAGACGCAACCCGCGCTCGACTGCGCACCGACCTGGCTGCGCGGCAACTCGACGTCACCGCCGATGTCGCCCGCCGATTCGTTGAGACACTGCGCGACCAGAAGCGACTGGCGATTGCCAAGCAACACGTCGCGCTCGCCGGGAGGACGCGTTCGGCTGTGGAGCAGCGCGTTCGCAGCGCTCGATCACCCGAAGTGGAGCTGATACGTGCTGAAGTGCGGGTCACCCAGGGCACGCTGGCGCAGGAACACGCCGAGCATGAGCTGAGCAGCAGCCGTCGCTGGCTTGCCGCGGCTATGGGCGCTTCCACGGTTGAGTTCAGTGCTGTAGAGGGCAATTTGCTCGAGCTGCATGAGCCGGCATCGCTCGAGGCGTTACTCGCGCGCCTGGCGAGGACCCCTGAGATCGTGCGCTTCGCTGACGAGCGCAGACTTCGCGATTCGGAACTCAGGCTGGCGGAGGTGCAACGCCGCCCCGACATCCGCACGACATTGGGCGTGCGCCACTATTCGGACGGTGACGATGTGGCCCTTGTTGCGGGTTTCAATGTGCCGCTGGGCTCGAGCCGTCGCGCGCACAGCTCCATAGAGGCTGCCAGAGCAACCAGCGAGCGCGTGTCTGTGGATCGACAAGCGCTGCTTCTTGCGCTGCAGGCGCAACTGCATGCGCAGTACCAGGAGTTGGCTCATGTCCTCCTGGAGGCTCGTACGCTCGAGAAAGACATCCTGCCCAAGCTCGCGATTGCACTCGAACAGACGGAATACGCGTATGAGCGCGGGCGCTACTCGCTCCTGGAGTGGTTCGACGCGCAACGCGAGCACATCGATGCGCAGGAACGCCTCGTAGAGGTCGCTTCCGCCGCGCAGATCCTTCGAATCGAAATCGAGCGCCTGACGGGTGAAAGCCTGGCGCGCTCGGGAGAACAGCAATGAATCGTTTCGCTCGCGGCGCCTTCGCGATCCTGGCCAGCGGCCTGCTCGCAGTTGTTTCTGCCTGCAGCTCGGATCGAAAGCAGGAAGAAAGTGCTGGCGAGCATGGCACTGCCGCATCTTCCGACTACGAACGCGGGCCGCATCGCGGCCGCCTGTTGCGCGATGGCGAGTTCGCGCTCGAGCTGCAGATTTTCGAGGAAGGCGGTCCGCCGGAATTTCACGTCTACCTCTATCGCGACGACGCGCCCCTGCCGCCGCAAGCCGCCGAAGTGCAGGTCGAACTGCACCGGCTGGACGGGGAGGTCGATCGCGTCGCGTTCGCGCCCGGGCGCGACCACCTGAAGGGCGATGGACTCGTGGCCGAGCCCCATTCCTTCAGCGTCAAAGTGGCCGCCCGCGAACCCGGGAACGGCAAGCAGCATCAGTGGGCGTACGACAGTTTCGAGGGACGCACCACGATTGGGTCGGACATCGCCTCGCAGGCCGGCATCCGCACCGAGACGGCGGGGCCTGCGTCCATCGCGGAGACGCTGGTCCTGGCTGGACGCATAGTGCCCAACGCGGAGCGCGTTCGCGCTGTAACCGCGCGTTTTCCAGGACAGATCCGCAAAGTGGAACGCTCCGCCGGTGATTCGGTTAGAGCGGGTGAACGTCTCGCGCTCGTCGAAAGCAACGAAAGCCTGCAGACGTACGCCATCACCGCCCCGATCGCAGGAACGATCGTCGATCGCCATGCCAACAGCGGAGAAATCGCGGGAAGCGGACCTCTGTTTGTCATCGCCAACCACCAATCATTGTGGGCGGAGTTCACGTTTTTCCCGCGGGACGTAGGCCGTGTGAAGGTCGGCCAGAAAGTGATCGTCGCTGCGGAAGGTGGTGTCCAGGGTGAAGGCGCCATCGTTCGCGTTGCGCCTGCACATGTTGCCGAGGAAGCGCCGGGGAGCGTCGCACGCTATACGGCGCGCGTCGTGCTCGACAACGCCGATGGGCGCTGGATCCCGGGCTTTTTCGTGGAAGGCCGGGTCCGAATCGCGGAAGCGAGTGTGCCCCTGGCCGTGAAGCGCAGCGGTTTGCAGAGTTTCCGTGACTTCACTGTCGTGTTCGAGCAGGTCGGCGATACCTACGAAGTTCGCATGCTGGAGCTCGGTCGCGAAGACGAGACGTGGGTCGAAGTGCTCGGCGGTCTGAAGCCCCGCGCTCAGTACGTCGCGGAGAACAGCTATCTCATCAAGGCCGACATCGAGAAGTCCGGCGCCAGCCACGATCACTGAGGCCTTCACATGCTCGACCGGATACTGGCTTTCACGATTCGGCATCGCATCGCCGCCCTGCTGACGACGCTGGCGCTCTGCCTGCTGGGCGCGTGGAGCTTCCGTCATCTCATGATCGACGCCGTGCCCGACATCACCAACGTGCAGGTGCAGATCAACACGGAAGCGGCGGGCTTCACGCCCCTGGAGTCCGAGCAACGAATCACGCTACCCCTCGAGAACGCCATGGCCGGCCTGGCGAATCTCCAGTACACGCGCTCACTTTCGCGTTACGGCCTGTCACAGGTGACGGTGGTGTTCGAGGATGGCACCGACCCCTACTTCGCACGGCAGCAGGTTGCCGAGCGACTGCAGGCGATCCGCGCAGTTCTCCCCGGTGGCGTGGAACCGACGATGGGTCCGGCGGCAACGGGCCTCGGTGAAATTTTCATGTACACCATCGACCGCGTCGGTGGCGCAACCGAAGTGCTCGATGCAAAGGCCGATGCCATGGAGCTGCGACTCGCCCAGGACTGGATCGTCCGGCCACAGTTGTTGCGCGTCCGCGGTGTGGCTGACGTCAATACGGTCGGCGGGTACGAAAAGCAGTACGTCGTTCAACCGCACCCGGCGCAATTGCTGGCTTACGGCGTCAGCCTCAAGGATCTCACACAGGCGCTCGAGCGCAACAATGCAAATCGGGGCGCGGGATACATCGAAAGGCATGGCCAGCAGGTGCTGGTGCGGGTGCCCGGCCAGATCAGGGGCGACGAAGGAGCCCTGGAGGACCTGCGCCGCCTGGTCGTGAAGACTGTCGGCACCGCGCCCGTGCGCGTCGGCGACGTGGCTTCCGTCGGCATTGGTTCGGAGTTGCGCACCGGTGCAGCCACGCATAACGGCCGCGAGGTAGTGCTGGGCACCGTACTCATGCGGGTCGGCGAGAACAGCCGCAACGTGGCACGCTCGGTCGCCGGGAAACTCGAAGAGATCAACGCGACGTTGCCCGACGGCATCCAGGCCGTGCCGCTCTACGACCGCACGTCGCTGGTGGAAAAAACACTGGCGACGGTGAGAACCAACCTCGTCGAAGGCGCGATCCTGGTCATCGCGGTACTGTTCCTGTTGCTAGGCAATCTGCGCGCAGCGCTGCTGACAGCGACGGTGATCCCTGTCACCCTGTTGCTGACCATCACCGGAATGGTCGAGTCGCGCATCTCCGCCAACCTCATGAGCCTTGGCGCTCTCGATTTCGGTCTGATCGTCGATGGCGCCGTGATCATCGTGGAAAACAGTCTGCGACGGCTGAGTCTCGCCGGCGAGAAGAGCGAACTTTCCCTCGCGGATCGGCTGAACACCGTTTACGAGGCCACGCGGGAAGTGATCCGGCCCGCGCTGTTCGGCGTCTTCATCATCACGGCCGTCTACCTGCCGATCTTTGCCCTGGGCGGCGTCGAAGGAAAGATGTTTCATCCCATGGCGCAGACCGTCGTCATGGCGCTGATCTTCGCAATGATCCTGTCGATCACGGCGGTGCCGGCGGCTGTGGCCATCTTCGTCCGCAAGCGCCCGGCGGCTCATCGCGAGGTGCGGTTCGCGAGGTTCGCGCATGCTGTGTACGAACCGTTGCTTGATCGCGCCATTCGGCATCGCGTGCCGCTCGTGATCTCTGCGGCAATCCTGGTACTGCTGACCGGGATTCTCGCGACACGAATGGGCACGGAGTTCCTGCCGAGCCTCGATGAGGGCGACATCGCCATGCACGCGCTGCGCATTCCGGGCACGAGCCTCACTCAGGCAGTCGGAATGCAGGAACAACTGGAAGCTGCAGTACGTCAGCTGCCCGAAGTCGAGCACATCGTTGCGAAAATCGGTACGGCCGATATCGCCACAGACCCGATGCCGCCGAGCGTGGCGGACAACTTCATCATTCTCAGGGATCGCGATGAGTGGCCCGATGCTGACAAGTCGAAGGCGCAGATGGTCGCGGATGTGGAACGGGCCGTCAGCGTCATCCCGGGCAACCAGTACGAGTTCACCCAGCCCATCCAGATGCGTTTCAACGAATTGCTTTCCGGTGTCAGGGCGGACGTTGCCGTAAAAGTTTACGGCGACGATCTGGAGACGCTCGCGCAGATCGGCGAGCGGCTCGAGCAGATCGTCGACTCCGTGTCGGGTGCGCAAGACGTTGCCCTGGAGCAAGTCACCGGGTTGCCCGTGCTCAGCGTGGAGCCACGACGCGAAGCGCTCGCGCGATATGGGCTCGATGTGTCGGGGGTACAGGATGTCGTCAGCGCAGCCTACGGGGGTGAACGCGTGGGATCCGTGTTCGACGGCGACCGCAGGCACGATGTCACGCTACGCCTGCCCGAACCCCTGCGCTCCGATGTGGCGGCGTTCGCCCGGCTCCCGGTGCCAACTCCCGACGGCGGACACGTTCCGCTGGGCGAAGTCGCCGAACTCCAGTTCGCGCAGGGACCGAACCAGGTCAACCGGGAGAACGGGAAACGCCGCGTCGTAGTGACCGCAAACGTGCGAGGGCGTGACCTGGGAAGCTTCATTGCAGAGTTGCGCGAGCGTGTCGCAAGCGGAGCAGAGCTGCCGCCGGGGTATTGGGTCCAGTACGGAGGCACCTTCGAACAGCTGCAATCCGCAAGTGCCCGCCTCGCGCTGGTTGTGCCGATCACGCTCGCCCTGATCTTTGCACTGCTGTGGCTCGCATTCCGGTCGTTACCGGCAGCGCTGCTCATCTTTACTGGCGTGCCGCTGGCTCTGACGGGCGGTGTCATCTCGCTCTGGCTGCGAGACATCCCGCTCTCCATCTCTGCCGGCGTTGGTTTCATCGCGCTGTCCGGCGTCGCTGTACTGAACGGCCTCGTGCTCGTCAGCTTCATCCGTGACCTGCAGATCAGTGGCCTGCCGTTGCTGGACGCGATCAGAGAGGGGGCTTTGACGCGACTGCGGCCCGTTCTCATGACGGCGCTCGTTGCCGCTCTCGGTTTCGTACCAATGGCCTTCAACACGGGGATTGGCAGTGAAGTCCAGAGGCCCCTCGCGACGGTCGTCATCGGTGGAGTCCTGACTTCGACGGTGCTGACGCTGCTCGTCCTGCCGGCGCTGTACTCGATGATGGGTCGAGCCGTCACGCCATCCGCCACAAGAGCCGACAGTGGCTTCCAACCCGCCTGAAAGCAAGAACGACTCGGCGCTCATGCGCGCATCCGGAGAGGAGCATTGAGTGAAATCACCCTGACACCGGGCGCGCTGTATCCAACAGTCACTGTAGTGCTATCTGTATTAACGTATAAGGGTAGAGACTGGTGAGAGGGGCGTGCTCGAGTTCATGCGTCGGCTGGTGTTCAACGCACTGATCGGCAACGCCGATATGCATCTGAAGAACTGGTCGTTGATTTACCCGGACAGGCGCAGCCCGCGCCTCTCGCCCGCGTACGACTTCGTTTCCACGATTGCCTATTTGCCTGACGAGAGGATGGCGCTTACCTTTGCGGATTCGAAGGCGTTCTCGTCACTCAGCCTGGATCAAGTCGAGCGCTTTGCTGCGAGAGCAGGGCTGCCTCAAAAGAGCGTGATGGACACAGCCAAAGAAACGGTGGTTGCTTTCGCTGACGCCTGGCGAGACTTCGATGAAAAGACCCTCGATGGCAAGATGAGGCGTGCCATCAATGCACACCTCACTACTATTCCTCTGTGGAAGAAGATGCAGTGAGGTCACATCTCGGAATCGCTGAGATACAGCGTGACAAGCACCGTTCCGACAGCCGCGGATATGCACTGCTCGAGTACCGGAGTCTCTCGGCGGAGTCAGCGACGACGTTGGCGGGGGCGATGGCTCAGGCGCTGGCCAGGGCTGCCCGTGGAAGGCGTGCTTCGCGAATCGGCAGGCTTACGAACGCTGCGCCCAACGCCAGTGCCATGTCGGCGTACCACATCCATCCGTAGTCGCCAAATCGGACGAGCGCGATGCCGCCGAGCCAGGCACCGAAGAACGCGCCGACCTGGTGAGAAAGCAGCGTAAGGCCGAAGAGTGTCGCGAGGTAGCGGACGCCGAAAAGTTTGCCAACCAGCCCCGCGGTCGGTGGAACCGTTGCCAGCCACGTGAATCCGAGCACCGCCGCGAGCAGGTAGAACGTCAGGGATGTCTTCGGCGCAGCGAGGTAGATCGCGATCGCCAGCGCGCGCGTGAAATACATCCAGAACAGCAGCCACTTCATGCGGTAGACGTTGCCGAGCGAACCGGCGGTAAGACTACCCGCGACGTTCGCGAGCCCGATGATCGCCAGCGAGGTCGCCGCAACGCTCGCAGGGAGACTGCAGAGATTGACCTCGCCCGGCAGGTGCGTCACCAGGAAGGCGATGTGAAACCCGCACGTGAAGAACCCGAGGTGCAGGTACCAGTAACTGCGATCGCGAGCGGCGATGCGGATCTGTTCTCGTAAACCGGCACCCGCGGTCCCCGCAGAAGGGCCAACGGTCGGCTGCGCGGACGCTCGAACGAGGGGGCGACTCAGCGGAATCGTTGCGAGCGCGGCGACGGCCATGGTGTACATGGCCGCGACCCACCCGAATGCGCCGATGATGAACTGGTTCAGCGGTGCGAACAGGAACTGCCCGAGGCTACCGCCCGCGTTGATGAACCCGGAAGCGAACGCCCGCCTCTCCGCGGGAATGCGCTGTGACGTGGCACCGATCAGCACCGAAAAACTTCCGGCGCCGGCCCCCGCCGCGGACAGCACGCCGAGCGTGAGTACCAGCGCCCACTGGTTGTCCGCGAGCGTCGTCAGGACGGATCCCAGTGCCAGCAGCAACGCACCGGCAATGAGCACTTTGCCGGCGCCGTAGCGATCGCCGATCGCTCCGAAGATCGGTTGCGCGAGACCCCACATGAACTGCCCGATCGCCATGGCGAAGCTGATCGCGACGATGCCCAGCTGCGTCGCCTCGTTGATCGGTGCAACGAACAGTCCGAGCGATTGACGCACGCCCATCGTGATGAGCAGGATCAGGGCCGCGGCCACCAGCAGCGGCCAGGCGCTGCCAGCCGGTGAATCTGAATTCAAAGGTTGTTGCTCGTCGCGCTGAGGAAAGCCTCGTCAGCATACCGGGACGGCTGCGCGGAGCGCTCAGCTTTGTTTCAGTATCCATCAGTTCTGCTGAGCCGCAGGTATAGAATCGCGCCAATGCGAATTGCGAAGCCGCTGCTGCTGGTCCTCACGCCCATCGGCGTGATTGGTGGACTGTTGGAGGCCTATCGGCTCGCGGGCGGTCTGGTCGTAGTCATGATCATGATGCTGCTCGTGGTGGGAACAGGAATCGGCAGCGTCGTGTTCACGATCCGGCGCGAACGCAGGGAACGCGAAACCGAGCGCGAGGCGCGACGCGGAAATCCGCCGCCTCCCGGCTGATCTGTTCCTGCCATTTCAGGCCCTTTGCCAAACTACGTGCGCGTCGCCGCATAGCCGGCGAGCTCGCGCACCAGCTTGGCGGCGACCATCGCGGTCATGTCGTGAAGATCGCGCCGCGGATTGAGCTCGACGACGTCTGCTCCCACCAGTCGCGCGCGTTGCCGCTCGAGCACGTTCAGTACGTCACGCACGGAAAGTCCGCCGGGCTCGTGATGCGAAACACCAGGCGCGTAAGCGGGATCGAGACCGTCGAGATCGATGCTGATATAGAGGGGCGCGTCGAGAACAGGAACGCGCTCCGGTGAAAAATCGCGCATCGGAATGATGTGCACGCCGAAACGTTCCGCCTGGTCGCGCTGGTGGCGATTGAGAGTGCGAATGCCGATCTGCGCGAGCCGCTTCGCCAGGCCCGCCTCCATGATGCGGGCGAACGGAGATGCGTGCGAACGGAGATTGCCGTCGTACGTGTCGTACAGGTCCGGGTGCGCGTCGAAATGCAGGATGTTGAGCGGGCCGATCTCGGCAGCGAGCGCGCGCACGATCGGAAAAGTCACGGAGTGATCGCCGCCGAGCGAGATCGGACACGTACCCTCCCGCACTGCATGGCGAATCGCGTCCTCGATCAGCTGGTCATCGCCTTCTGCTTCGCGAAGCGGCACATCGCCGCGGTCGCGCAGCTCGATTTCCACTCCGAGCTCCAGGCCGCTCTCGGTCGACGTGTTGCTCGCGTCACTAAAGAGCGCTGCCCGTATTGCGGCGGGTGCCTGCGCCGGTCCTCGAAGGAACGACGAATGCCGGTCGGTCGGCAGACCGATGAGACTGACGGGGAAAGGGGCCATCGTGACTCCGGGAAACTGGCCGGATTATTCACGAATCGCGGACTCGGGGCGAGCCCGTGATGAGCCGCGTACCGCTGCGAAACGTCAGGTACGCCCAGAACCAGTCGAGCATCACCGAAACGCGGTTGCGCAGGCCCACCAGGAATCCGACGTGCACCAGGCCCCAGAGCCACCACGCGACCGCGCCCGAAAGCTTGATGAAGCCGAAATCGACGACTGCAGCCTTGCGCCCAATGGTTGCCAGGCTGCCCAGGTGCCTGTATTCGAATGCGCGCGGCATCTTTGCATTCAGCACGCGGGCGCGGATGACTTCCGCGACATAGAGCCCGCCCTGCTTCGCTGCGGGCGCGAGGCCGGGAACCGGTTTGCCATTCCAGCCGCCGGAAAGAGCTGTATCGCCGAGCGCGAAGACGTTCTCGAGCCCCGGCACGGAGAGATCATCAGCGACCTTGACTCGTCCCGCGTTGTCCGCAGCAGTGCCGAGCCATCGCGCCGCCGGCGAAGCGACGACGCCGGCCGCCCACAGGACGGTGCGTGCCTCGATGCGCTCGCCGTTCACGAACACACCCGCTGAATCAATCTTCTCCACGCGACTGTTGACGCGAACCTCCACGCCGAGCGCTGCGAGCGCTCGCTGCGCTTTCGCAGAGAGTGATTCGTCGAATGTCGGCAGGATGCGTGGGCCCGACTGCACGAGGACGATGCGCGCAGCCGCGGGATCGAACCTGCGGAAGTCTTTCTCCATGCCCCAGCGCGCCAGCTCGGCGATCGCACCCGCCAGCTCGACTCCCGTCGGCCCGCCGCCCACGATCAGGAATGTCAACTGGTGGCGTCGCTCCAACTCGTCATCGGTGCTCTCCGCGCGTTCGAAAGCAAGCAGCACGCGCCGGCGCACTTCGGTTGCATCCTCGACTCGCTTGAGCCCTGGAGCATGCGGTTCCCACTCGTCTTTGCCGAAATAGCTGTGACTGGCGCCCGTGGCGAGCACCAGGTAGTCATACGTAATGTGCTGCTCTCCGATCACGACGTCGCGTCGCGCCGTATCGACGCCGGTCACGGTGCCCAGCACCACGCGCACGTTGAAGTAGTCGCGGAACAACTCACGCACCGTGCTCGCGATGTCACCCGGCGAGAGACCAGCCGTCGCAACCTGGTACAGCAGCGGCTGAAACAGGTGGTAGTTGTGGCGGTCGATCAATGTCACCTGCACGGGAAGGCGTCGCAGTCGCGCGGCGCAGGCCAGGCCGCCGAAGCCGGCGCCGACGATTACGACGCGGGGCAGACCTTCCAGCGAGAACGCGGGCTTTCCGTCGAGCTGCGGGAAGATGCGCCGCAGCCGGCGCGCGATCAGTTCATCGGCGGAAATTGCACCTGGGCCACCCAGGGTGAGCAGTGCGAGCGCCGCGATCCACCATGCAAGCCCCGAGGCGCTCACCAGGTCCGCGTCGGGTGTTGCACCCATGATTGCGGCGAAAGCTGCTGCCAGCACAACCAACGCGACGATCCGGGTGGCGAGTCCGAGCACAAGGAGCATGGCGGCGAGCGAGAGCAACGCGTCACCGAGCGGCAATGCCGCCGCTGATGTTACGGGCAACGCGAGCTCGAGTCCGCGGACGTCGGAAACGACGGCCACCAGTGTGCTTGCCAGCCAGGCTCGCAACGCCACGAGGTAGATCGGCGCACCGTACGATCCAAGCCAGCGCGTCATTCGGACGATGCGCCCGGCGAACGGCACGGCGGTGTCGGCAAGCCCGCGTGCGATGAAAGCATCCAGCGAAAGCGGGCCAGCACCGCGAAGCACGAGCCAGCCCAGCAACGCGGACCAGAACAGGTGCTCGTCGAGCGCCACGTAGTTCGCCTGGATCACGACGGAAAGCATCAGCATCGGTAGCGCGGCGACTCGCGTGGCGAGGCCCAGCGCCAAAAGGATCGCGCAGACGATCTCGATCGTGACACCGAGATACGCCGCCGTGACCGGATCCAGCCAGGACACCGGGTACTCGGTTGCCGCGAGAAACAGCGCCGTGTCCCAGGCGCCGAGCTTCAGGATGCCGGAGACCAGGAAGATCTCCGCGATCCAGAGCCGAATGCCGAGTTCGACGAGCGGCGCGAGCGTTCGTCCGAGCATCCGGAACGAATCCGCCCACCCGCCGACGACGCGGGCCAGGAAGTTGTTCGCGCGGATGATTTCCGCTCGCGGGAGTGACGCAGCGTTCATGCGATTTGTCCGAAGAAGTGCTGGAAAGGAATGTGCGCACGCATCGCCCAGTGATACTCGTCGTGCAGCGCCTCGGGAAAGCTCAGGTAGTGCAGATCCCGGCCGGGCCGATACCCACGACGCGCGAGCAACGCGTGCATGTCGCGCGTCACTTCGTAGTTGTCACGCGGCCAGCCGCTGTCGAGGTAGAGAACCAGCTTGCGACGCGGTTCGCGCGCGATGCGCTCGCGCAAGTTGTCGCGCCAGCCGAACGTGCTCGACAGGCACGCGGCCATGCCGAACACGTCGGGGTATTCCCAGGCGAGATATAGAGAGACGACGCCCCCCAGCGATGAGCCCATCACCGCTGTGTGCTCTGCTCCCGTCAACGTGCGGTACTCGGCGTCGATGGCGGGCTTGAGCAGCTCCGTGACGAACCGTCCGTAGTTCTCGTAGCCCGGCTGCGTGTAGTCCTGCTCGCGAGCACCCGGATAGACGCCGACGACGATCATGGGCTCGATCGCATTCATCGCTTCCAGCAGGCGGAGCGTCTCGGCGATGCGCCAGTGGTTGCCGCCGAAGGCTTCGCCGGGGAAGAACAGGTTCTGACCGTCCTGCATGTAAAGCACGCGATAACGGCGCAGCGGGTTCTCCCAGTAGCCGGCAGGATAGAAGGCTCGGTAACGATGCACGCGGCCGGTAGCGTCAGTGAGCTCCTTCAGCTCGCATTCGCTGCAGCGCGCGTCTTCATCGAAGTACGGATAGATATCCCGCGCGTTGCGAGAACACGAGAGCAGGAGGCTGTTGGCGCCGGCGGCCCAACGCAGCTCCTCGCCGCCTCGCCACACCGGTTTGAAGTACCGATGAGACTCGCCGGGCGGAAGCACGAAGTCATGACTGGAACCGCCGGGCGACACGCGCACGGCTTCGATGTCCGTCACCCAATCCGGATCCGCACGCAGCACGAGGCGTCCATGGGCGAGGCCATTGGCACGCAGCGGATAGTGCACGCGAACGGTGACGGGTGACCTTCGGCGGCTCATCGACTCACCGTCGCCAGCAGGCTGGCATGGCCATCCGGATCGCGGATCATGAACCCGGAACGAAATCCGATTGCGGAGGCGTCAACGGTCGCAATCCCGTTGGAGACTTCCGCGTAGCGCCCTCCCCGCACGGCTTTCGCCGCAGCCGCGACATCTGGCGCGTGCATGTTGATCTGCCAGTGCCATTCGTCGTTCGCGAGTGTATCCACGGGCATCGGACGCCCGGTGCGCGGCGCCAGGTACTCGAGCAGCTCGACTCCGGGACCCCGTTCCGCCCGCAGCGCCGTGATGCGCAAGCGCGCGCCGAATACGTTATTCAGATGTTCCTGTTCCGTCCCGTAGTTCTCGGCGCCGCCGGCAACCTCGAGGCCCAGCGTGTCGCGATAGAAGCGCAGGCTGCGCTCGCTGTCGGCAACCACGATGGCTGTGTGGTCGATACCGAGAAACAGACGATCTTTCGCCTGCCAGCGGCGCTCACCCTTGTCGCGCGGAAAGGACAGGATCTCGAGCGTGTTGTCATCCGGATCGCGGAAGTAGAACGCCGCGATGCCGCCCGCGTTCGCGTTCCACTGTGGCAGCAGCTGCGGACCGCTGGACGCGTGCTCGACTTTGTGCGCCCGCAGGCGCGCATATGCGAGCTCCATATCGCTGACGATGATGGCGACGTGCTGGAACCAGTGGTCATGGCTGCGCGAGTCTGCGGGTGCCGGCCTGCCGCGTGGAGCCAGGAACTGCATCAGCTCGACGTGTTCGTCACCGAGCCGCATGCGAACGAGGCGCAAACGCATGCCAAACACGCCATACAGATGCTCATAGGCATCTCCGGCCACTTCCGAGTCGGACACCTTCTCGAAGGTGAGGACACGAGAGTAGAAATCGATGGCGCGATCCATGTCGCCAACCGTGATGCCAATGGAGTCGACTGCCCGAACCAGCGGTGCAGTGACCGCCGGTTGACGCTGCGACTCCGCCAACGCTTGCTCGCTCTTCCCCGGTGTCGCGACGAAGATCGCGACCAACACCACGAGCGGCATCATGAGTGAACGCCAGCGGCGGCTTGCGCATTTCACGCGATCACCTCCGTCGTGCCGGCAATCTCCCGCGATCTGCGCCGCGAAAGAGTGGGTGCAAGCAGATCGGCGACGCGCAGCGCCCATGCGTAGATGGTCAGTGAGGGATTCGCGCGACCCGATCGCGCCAGGACGCTGCCATCGACGACGTAAAGCGACTCCAGGCCGTGCACACGTCCGAGCGAGTCGACAACGGATGTCCTCGGATCATCGCCAGCGGTGAGCGAGCCCTGGACGTGCGCCGTCCCGCTCAACCCGATTCTCTTCGTGACGCTCACATACCCGCATCGCAGGAGTGACAGTGTCAGCGCGCGAGTCAGATGCCGGTGCTCACGCTCAGCGGCAGGGACACGTGAAGCAGCGTAGTCGATTGTGGGACGTGGATCGCCGGTCTGAGCCGAAAGGACACGGTTGTCCGGACTGGCCCCATCTTCCGTCTGCAGAAAGAAGCCGTACGCGCGCGCGGCAACCTGGCGCGCCAGGGCGCGCGGCACCGCCGATGGAAGCAGCCGCTCCATCAATTCCGCGTCGAACCCCAGGGGCTGTACGCTGCTGTGCGGGAAACGCTCGTTGAGCAGCAGTATCGTCTTGCGCAGCCGGTCGATCTTGCGGCCCACGCCCATCGACACCATAGCGGTCAGGAGATGCAGCTTCAGATGCCGGCCGATGCTCCCGGCAGCTGGCAATCGATGCTCGAGGCCGTGCGCGTCCACGTACCGTTGCAACAGCCTGGGAGAATGCAGCGCGCCCGCGGCAAGTAGCGTAACGCGCCCACGAAACTCGCGGCCATCTACGGTCCGTACTCCGACGACCCGCCGCTCGTCGTCCTCCGCCGCGAGGAGCGACTCCACAGCCGTCCCGGTCACCAGTGTCAGCCGATTGGCTCCGCCCACCCGAGCAAGCAGCGCCGTCTGCGCGTCGGCCTTGAGACCCCGCACCGACGCGAAACCATCGAAGTGCGTTGCCTCCAGGTCGTCGTCGATGATGTCTGGCGCGAGCCCCAGCGGGAGCTGTTCGGCGCGCCAACCCCCGCCCGCGGTCAGCCGGGACACGATGCGCCGCAGATCGGGCTCACACTCGAAGTAACGGACGCCCAGCAGCCGTTCGGCTTCCTCGTAGTACGGCGCCATCTCGCTATAGGTGATGGGCCACGGAGCGCACCCGTGCGTCTCGTCAGCTTCGAACTCGTGCGGCGCGTAGCGAATGAGAGCCGCGCCATACCACTTGGTCTTGCCACCGAGATTGAAGTGCTCTTCGGGCTGCAGGTCGTTGCCCTTCCGATCGCGCCAGGTCTCGCGCGCCAGGAACCTTCCTTCGGTCACGACGCTGGCAACGTCGAGAGTGCTGCCATCGGTCGGGAGCTCCCTGCCTTTCTCGATGAGAAGCACGCGCAGGCCCGCGCGCGCGAGCCGGTAGGCAGCCGCCGAGCCTCCCGCGCCCGAGCCAACGACCAGTGCATCGTAGTCACGATTCATGGCCCGATTCATATTCGATACCCGCAGTGGATGCAGCGCTGGTGCGCCGAGTGAACGAGCTTTGCGCACGACAGCCGGGAGGCCGCGCGCCGATACAACGCCGCGGCGCCGAACATTCCTAGCGCCGGAGCGATGAAGTAGAGCCATGTCCCCGTCCACTCGCCGCCAGGCAACGCGGACGCGAACGTCCGCGCGGGATTCATGCTCATCCCCGAGAGCGGTGCCTCGACACTGATGTAGGTCGCCACCAGGACGCCGGCGAAGAGGCCGGTGAAGCGTTGCAGCTTCGGACGATTGGAAACGGTGAGGATCGTCAGCATGAGGCCGAACGAGATGAAGACCTCGGCGATGAGCGCGATGAACGGCCCTCGTGGACCCGGGACAGTGGCGGCGAAGTTGACCGGAGGATCAGCGAATGGAGCTCCGAGCAGACCCCACACGAGCAATACACCGAGTGCACCGCCGACGAACTGGGCAACAATGTAAAAAAACGCGTCGACGGCCCGCACTTTGCCTAGCCGCATGAAGGTCAGCGTCACGACAGGGTTCATGTGCGCGCCGGATCGCTGTCCCCACGGCGAATAGATAATCGCGACTGCCGTGAGGCCCATGGCGATGCCGCCGAGAATTCGCCGCGTGGTCGGATCGCCGACGGCCTGGTACAACCAGGAGCCAGGGGCCTCCAGCAAAACGGCGAAAACACCCGCGGACACCATGAACATACCCAGTGCCCAGCCCTCGATCAGGTACTCGGGCCAATGCGTCCGCAGTGAAGCGATTGCCGCGCGCGGGAAGGTTGCCGGGACGGTAGCGACGACGGACGGCATGCCACTCAACCGCCCGTCTCGAAGCCCGGATAGAGCGTCATGCCGCCATCGACGAACAGACTGATGCCCGTGATGTAGTCCGCGTAATCGGAGGCGAGCCACACGGCGGCGCGGCCGATCTCGTCGGGTTCGCCGATCCGCTTGTACGGGATCAGCTTCATCAGCTCGTTGTACGCCGCGGGCGTATCCCACGCCTCCATGTTGATCGGCGTGCGGATCGCGCCAGGCGAGAGGCTGTTCACGCGGATCCGGTACGGAGCGACTTCCTGCGCGATGCTCTTCATCATCAGCATCACGCCACCCTTGGACGCGGCATAGTTGACGTGGCCCGCCCAGGGAATCACCTCGTGGACCGAGCTCACGCACAGGATCTTGCCGGCGGAGCACGACACCTCCGGACGCACGCCGCGGCGCTTGAATTCGCGAACCGCTTCGCGCGCACACAGGAACTGGCCGGTGAGATTCACGCTCATCACCTTGTTCCACTGAGCCAGCGTCATCTCGTCGAAAGGCGCGTCTTTCTGCAGCCCCGCGTTGTTGACGAGGATGTCGACGGTTCCGAATTCGTCGAACATCCGCCGGTACATCCCCTGCACCTGTTCCTCGCTCGAGACGTCCGCGCGGTGTGCGAGCGCACGGCCGCCGCGCTTCTCGATCTCCGCGACCACCTGGCGAGCTGACTCTTCGCCGGAAGCAAAATTGACCACGACATCGGCGCCCGCATCACCGAGCGCCAGGGCGATCGCGCGCCCGATACCGGAGCTCGCTCCCGTGACGAGGGCCTTCTGCCCGCGCAGCACTTTCTGCGTCGGGCACGACGGCATGACTGGCTTGGGCAGGTGGTCGTAGACGACAGGGGTATCCATTTTCGGCTCCAGTGATTCTCGGTTTCAGCGCTCTGCCGCACGTGGCATCAGCAGCTTCGCCACCAGTCCGGTCCAGCCGGTCTGATGGGATGCGCCGACCCCGCGACCGGTATCGCCGTGGAAATACTCGTAGAACAGGACGTGATCGCGAAAGTGCTCGTTGCGCTGCAGGAGCGGATGGTGTGCATACACCGGCCGCGCGCCTGCCTCATCCTTGAGGAAAATGCTCGTGAGGCGTCGCGCGAGCTCGCCAGCCGCTTCAGCGAGCGACAGGAACCGGCCGGAGCCGGTCGGGCACTCGATGCGGAACTCCTCACCATAGTAATGGTGGAACTTCTGCAGCGATTCGATCAGCAGGTAGTTCACCGGGAACCAGATCGGCCCCCGCCAGTTGGAATTGCCACCGAACAGCCCGCTGTCGGATTCGGCCGGCTGGTAGCGCACCGTGAGATCCATGCCGTCGACGCGGAACACGTACGGCCGCTGCTCGTGTACCCGCGACAGCGCGCGCACTCCGTAAGGCGACAGGAACTCGGTTTCGTCGAGCATGCGGCTGAGCAAGCGCTTCATGCGATGGCCGCGGAGCAGCGACAGCAAGCGTCTCTGCCCTCTTCCCGGCTCGTTCCAGTGCGACACGAGGGCAGCGAGGTCGGGCCGGTAATCGAGGAACCATTCGAGGCGGCGCTTGAACTCCGGCACCTTGTCGAGCAGCTCCGGCTCGAGCGTCTCCACGGCAAACAGCGGGATGAGTCCGACCATCGAGCGCACCTTCAGTGGCACGTGTCTCCCATCCGGAAGGTGCAGGACGTCGTAGAAGAACTTGTCCTCGTCGTCCCACAACCCGCTGCCGTTCTGGCAGCGGCTCGCCATGGCCTCGGCGATGTGCAGGAAGTGTTCGAAAAACTTGGTGGCGATGTCCTCGTAGACGTGGTTGTGCTGGGCCAGCTCGAGCGCGATGCGCATGAGGTTGAGCGAGTACATCGCCATCCAGCTCGTGCCATCGGACTGGTCGATGTGCCCGCCGGTCGGGAGCGTCGCGCTGCGATCGAAGACACCGATGTTGTCGAGGCCCAGGAACCCGCCCTGGAACACGTTGCGGCCTTCCGCGTCCTTGCGGTTCACCCACCAGGTGAAATTCAGCATCAGCTTGTGGAAGACGCGCTCGAGAAACTGCAGGTCGCCGTGGCCGTTGCGCTTGCGGTCGATCTGGTACACGCGCCACGTGGCCCATGCATGCACGGGCGGATTGACGTCACCGAATGCCCACTCGTAGGCGGGCATCTGGCCGTTCGGATGCATGTACCACTCACGCGTCAGCAGGACGAGTTGCTCTTTCGCGAACTCGGCGTCGAGCAGCGCGAGGGGCAGCGTGTGGAACGCGAGATCCCAGGCTGCGTACCAGGGATACTCCCACTTGTCCGGCATCGAGATGATGTCGGCGTTGTTGAGGTGCAGCCAGTCGGAGTTGCGCCCGCCCTGGCGATGGTCCGGCGGCGACACCTGGGCCGGATCGCCTTCGAGCCACTCGGGCACGTCGTAGTAGAAGAATTGCTTGCTCCACACCATGCCCGCAAACGCCTGGCGCTGGACCGCACGTGCGTCGCTGCTGTCCAGCCCAAGCTGCAGCTCGGCGTAGAACTCATCTGCTTCGTGGTGCCGGGCCGCAAGGACCCTGTCGAAGTCCGCGAAGGGTGCGTGCAACTGCGCGGCACTCAGCCGCAGACGAACGGTCATGCTGCCGCCTGCAGGCACCTTCTCTACGATCCATGCGGCGGCCTTGCTCCCCTCGCGTGCAGGATTCACGGCCTCGATGTGGCCGCCAACGACGCGCTCGTGGAACGCGTCCTTGAAGTAGCCAGTGGATGAAACGCCCCACAGGCGTGCCCCGTTTGAGTCGTTCTCCGTGAACAGCCAGGCCGCTTCGCGATCGACGTACAGGCGTCTGTCGCCCAGGTCGCGATGTCGCGCAACCACGCTCGCCTCCGTCGCGGCGACAATACGCGGCCGCTCCGCTTCCTCGCGCCAGCTCCAGGTGTTGCGGAACCAGAGCTGCGGCAGGAGGTGCAGCGTCGCCGCCTCCGGGCCGCGATTGAACGCCTGGATGCGTACGAGAACCTCGCCGGGATCCGCCTGCGCATACTCGATGAACACATCGAAGTAGCGTCCATCAGCGAACGCGCCGGTATCCACGAGTTCGAGCTCGGGTTGCCCTATGCCGCGCCGCCGGTTCTCCTCGACGAGCCGCGCATAGGGATACTCAGCCTGCGGATACTTGTAGAGCATCCGCAGGTACGAATGCGTCGGCGTCGCATCGAGGTAGTAGTAGAGTTCCTTGACATCCTCGCCGTGATTGCCCTCGCTGTTCGTCAGCCCGAACAGGCGCTCCTTGAGAATCGAGTCACGACCGTTCCAGAGCGCGACCGAGAAGCACAGCCTTTGCTGGTCGTCGCTGAAGCCCGCGAGCCCGTCCTCGCCCCAACGATAAGCGCGGCTGCGCGCATGATCGTGAGGGAAGAACTCCCACGCCGTTCCGTGCGGGCTGTAGTCTTCGCGGACCGTGCCCCACTGGCGCTCGCTGAGGTACGGACCCCATTTCTTCCACTTCGGTCCCGCGCCCGTCAGCCTGGCGCGTTCGCGCGAGACGATCGTCGGCGCGGCCCGGGAGACACGCTCGGCGTTGCCGCTTCTCATGTCGATGCTCTCTTTCTCGTAGCGAAATCCGGCGGACTCGAGGTGGCGTCGATACTTGCGGCGTCAATCGCGCTCAGCTCGCGCCATGCTGCGAGCACCTCCGCGACGCTCCACGCTTGCGCAAAGCACCCTTCCGGCGCGTGTGGTGCGTCTCCATCGAACACTTCGCTGATGGAGCCGACGCATGCATCGCCGAGGTGACCCGCGATGCCCTCCAGGAAGGTGCGAGCCAGGCGGGCGTTGCCGAATGCGCGGTAGTGCGCGCGGGCGAACGGCCCCAGCAGCCAGCTCCAGACCGTGCCCTGGTGATAGGAACCGTCCCGATGATGCGGGTCGCCGGCGTAACGGCCGACATAGGCGGGATGCGTGGTCGCGAGACTTCGCAACCCGACGGGCGTCCAGAGTTCACGCGCACAGACGTCGACGACACGCCTTGCCGCTTCGCGCCCAAGTGTGGTGTGCGGCACCGCGACGGCGAACAACTGGTTGGGCCGCAGGCTGGTATCCACGCGGTAGCCGCGATCGTTGCGATCGCCTTCCGGCGTGTCGATCACGTCATACAGGTAACCGCCGTCGGCGAAGGTGAAGCATTCAGCCAGCGACTCCCGCGTGCGCTCCGCCAGCGCAGCGAAATCCCTGGCCGCAGAGCGATCGCCGGTTTCCTTCGCAAGGCCGGCCGCGACGACCAGCGCGTTGTACCAGAGCGCGTTGATCTCGATCGGTTTACCGATACGCGGCGTCACGACCCAGTCGCCGAGCCGCGCATCCATCCACGTGAGCTGCACGCCGGGCTCTCCGGCGTAGAGCAACGAGTCCCGCTCATCGACGTGAATCGAATAGCGCGTGCCGCGTCGATGCCAGTCGATGATGTCCTTCAGAACGGGGTAGAGCTCTCGCGCGAGTCGGCGATCGCCGCTGGCCCTGGTGTATGCATCGACGGCATTGAAGTACCAGAGCGTGGCGTCGACTGTGTTGTATTCCGGCGTTTCGCCGGCGTCCGGGAAGCGGTTCGGCAACATGCCCTGGCTCACGTGCCCGGCGAACGTGCGCAGGATCGCCGCGGCATCGGCAAAGCGCCCGGTCGCAAGCGTCAACCCGGGAAGCGCGATCATCGTGTCGCGGCCCCAGTCGCCGAACCACGGATACCCGGCGATCACGGTCCGCCCCTGGGCATCGCCTCCGGATGCGCGTCGAACGATGAACTGGTCGGCGGAACGCTCGAGCGCCGTTATCCATGGCGGTTCGCCATCGTTACGCGGCGAAACGAGTGCAGCCTGGCGCCGCCGCTCTCTCTCGAGCGCGACATCCGACGAGCCCGGCTCGGCGGCCTCCGTCGTGACGATCAAGGTGGCGGACTCGCCCTCCTCCAGGTCCACGTGGAAGATGCCCGGACGGAACAGGTCTTCGCGGTCGTCGAGACCGCGTGCGCGCTCGGCGCGATGGTGATAGTTCCAGTACCACGTGCCCTCGGCGACGAACCTGCCGCGATCGACGCTGAGCCGGTACGGCACTGCGGAGTCGTATGCGTGCACGAGGCAGCCACGTTCCGCGGCTGAAACGAGGAAACTGCCGCCCCCCCGCCAGTGAGAATGAAAGTCCCGGTATGTGCACAGCGGCGTGAGCTCGAGCGCGGTGCTGCCCGAAGCTCGCAGCAGTGTGTAGCGCACGTACGTCGTGTTCGCGCCGTGCGCCATCCAGATCCGTTGCTCGAGCTGCACGTCGCCAAATGCATAGGTCCACACAGGCATCGAGCCGTCGAGCCGGAACGACTCG